>Ga0115566_10000156_pt1 | contig 55495 bp, 70 predicted proteins | sample COGITO_mtgs_1204_3_FD_87173 | JGI IMG/M metagenome (GOLD analysis project Ga0115566, IMG submission 87173) | Pelagic marine microbial communities from North Sea - COGITO_mtgs_120405 | ecosystem: Environmental > Aquatic > Marine > Epipelagic | place: Germany:Helgoland, sampling site Kabeltonne...
ACATTTGCATCAATAACAGGTTGCATAATTGTTAAACCAAACATGGAGTAGCAAATTAAAAACGTTGATAGTGCATACAGAAAGATAATCATATTACCAACCTCTTTGTATTATTAGTTTTAATTGTTTAATTACGTTGTTCTCTCCTGATACTACGCCCAGATTAAATAACGCTTTATCACTGCCAGAGAAAGTATTGCCTATATCCTTTGCTACAAAACTACTTACATTAGCTTTATAGACAGCAAAGTATAAATCATATACTGCCTGTTGTTGTTCTGGTTTCAGTGCCTTAAAAAACAGTTCTGCGTCTGGTGTGGTCGGTGGTGTTTTTTTATCTTGTGTCATAATTAGGTTCTCCTGTATTAGGTTAAAAAAAAAGTTAGCTACATTATATAACTAACTTTTCCTTTCTGTCTACAATAATATTAATATTACATTACAGCTCCAATTATTAGTAGTAATAGTATAATTATTAAAAAAGACCTTATAGTACTTAAAAGCATGACTTCGCCTTGTGTATTAGATGTTACGTATTTATTCATGTGCTATACTGCCAATGATTCTAGAGTTTGCCATGCCTGACTATCCAATGCGTTGCGGACTAGGATTTCCCTATCCTTTTGGACATTAGCTTTCTGGCTACCTTTTCTACCCATGCTAATTGACTTTAATTCGCCCTTATCATTGACAGACTCATAGCTTTCATCAGTGTGCGTTGACCAATGTGTTAAAGCATTATATAACGCCCAGATTGTCTTGCCTAGACTAGCTTGCTCCTGTTCATATCTGTACAGCAAGTAATCTGATAATCTGGTATTAACTAGCTTAGTATCTATGACAGTTGGACTAACAATATCACCAAGAGTTTCTACAGTTTTACTATCTTTTCTACAGATAGAATGCGCCAGAAATAATGCCACTTGTTTATCGGTTAATTTAGCATTGCTCCACAATTGGAACTTCTCGGTTTGATTGGTAAAAACATCAAGTGTACTAGATATTTTAGACAAGGCGGAATTGACGTTTAATCCAGAAGTGTGTTTTCTCCTCTCGTGGTAAAACTTTTGACCTCCGAACACTAGCGTATTTAAACAAAGACTACGGTATGCACCTGTAAAGGTCTGGAATGACCAAGCACCATCTATAGAGTTAAAGATATCGGAACGTAGACAAACTTCATCACCATCTTTGACTTTCATAGTGTGGTCTAGAAAATGCACTGTTCTCCTAGTCTTTGCACCCTTATCCCAGAGTTGGTCTATGACTTGAACATTGGACTGCCCTATATCACTAGTTAGAAGTTTTTCCGTGTGTTTCCTGTACAAGTCAATATGCGGAACTAACTTATACTTGTTAGAGTGGTTTCCCATAAAGTCCCCTGTATCAGAGCGAATGACTGCCATTTTGCCATCTACTCTATGTTGCATATCATTATGAAAGTAATGCATACTCACAGGCTCAACTCCAAAGTCAAATAGACTCATGTCATTCAAATCATTGTGTTCATACATTTCTGGCAAGATATGACCAGACTCCATAGCAATATCCGCTTTTGGTTTCATTAAATCGTAAGGCATGTTTTTTCTCCCGTTGTGTTAAGTTATTATAAAAAGTGGTTCTCCACTGTACTTATAGTTTCATAGATATTATGTACATGCAAACTATTTATTATTTATTTTTTTTATTGTTATTCTGTACAGAAACAGATGCGTGAGAAAGATTTGCGTGGGAAATTAAATTATCCTCTACAACAACCTGCCTAGCTACACTATCTTCCTGTACAATAACAATACGTTTTTTAATGGGTTTGGCTGACATTATTTTAGCTGACAATTTCTTACTCATAATATCTAGTCCACGTTTCCTGTACAAGGTCGTACACACTATTCTCACTATACTCATCGTTTAGCTTTAAATCCTTGTACTTATTGGTTGACAAAAGTTCAATAGCTAAAGAGTAAATGTCAGAAAAATCCCTCTCTTGCTTGACAAGTTCCTCTACCTCACATTGAAAATCTGTTTCCATGTCCAGAATATCATTGGTTAGTTTGTTCATGGTGTTCCTCCTGTACAACCTTGTAAGACTCTTTTAAATACCACATTGGCATAGGCCTTGACTTTTCCCATTTAGCTATGTTTTTCTTATCGTTGACGTAGTAGCATCTGTATGCCCTAACAGCATTGTTATGTATACGCAAATGGCTACATTTATATTCGTCTGGCATACACTGTGGGTGGGGTGTACCACTGTTATGTACAGAGTCAAACATAGTGGCATGTACCTTATCCAAATCCATTATAACCTGCTGACATTTATGTATTTTGTTATACCTCCTAGTGTACTCAAAGCATAACTCCATACCATGATGCCAAAGCCACTCATAGTTTTCTGCACTATCTCCTGTCCATAGTGTACAGGGGTGGTTTTTGTGTGCTTCTCTATAGGGTACTTTATCTCCTAGTCCATACCTGTGCCAAACAGAGCAAAGCATTTGTGCCGTCTCTAGTGGCATCTTGACAACATGCTTATCACACTGCATTTGTGCTGATATTATAGGGCATTCGTCTAGTACGAATATGTTCATCTGTACAGCACTCCCAATTTAGACAACACATCTAATTCTTTTTCTGTCATCTCTTGTACTTTATGTACTGTTATCCAATCATTATTATAATCTTCATAGGTATTAGTATCTTCGTTAAAGTTTTCTTCCATGTAATCATCTTCACCTGTATACGTTTCAAGTATCATATCTTTATCCGTAATAGACTTAGCATCTTCATAGTGTGCTATACTATAGTTATTAAACCATGAATGCTCAAAATATTCAGAGTCCCCAGATTTTATTTTAAATGTTACAAATAGCATATCAATGTCCTCTCGGTGGTTGTAAGTTATCTTTTTCTTTTAGTACAGCAAAGTCTACTGTGTATATCCACGTTGCACTATCCTCTTGTACTCCATGTATACTTCTATGTTCTACTACAGGGCAAGTGTCAAGCCAATCCATAAATGTTTTCTGTACATCTTCCATTAGCTATTCTCCTCTTCTTCTATTTCTTGAAGCCATTGATTAAAAGAATTTTCTATATCACTATCCATTTCATGATTTAACTGTACCATTTTAGGATTATCACTCCACTCTGCATATATTTTATAGCTTACTATATGTCGTGGCACTGTCGGTATGGTGTTTATATCTCTACTCATTGTCGTACTCCTCCCCTTCACTATAGGATTGATTGTCTAGGTCTTCTGTCTGTACAGTAGTAAGATGGTCTTTTAGTTCCTGTATAGCTTCGTCAATCTTATCATAGGCTTTCATTGCACTTTGCGGTGATAGCGGAATATGCAGTTTAGCATCTGTTAAAATACTTATTACTAAATCTATCACTGTGGCACTATTTACTTTAGGTTTGGTTTTCTTATAAAAAGATGCTTCTGTAGATGGGGCATCTCCTGTATAGATAGTTTCGTTATCTCTATGACCATACCACTCAACATCCCCTCCTGACTCTACAATACAGCCCATAGGTGCTTCATCACAGTTTGGCCAAGAAGGACACCCTAAGTGTTTATCAATATGTTTGCCCATCATACCTTCCTCTTCTGTTCGGTTATATGTACAGAACCATTCTTTATATTAACGTCTATTCTTTTTCCTTTACCTAAGTAGTAGCCAATTCTTTTGTTCATCTTAATCATATCCTGTTCAGTTTGTACAGCAATGACTTCATGTATTTTAGTTTTTTTCATGGTGTCCTCCTTTTCTACAATAACTCTTTCACAGTTATAAAACATTGTCAACCCCTTAGACAAAAAAAAAAGAGCAGTCTAATTAAAGACTACCCTTTTATATATAGGCTAGAACTCGGACTCTAAAGCTGTTCAGTTCTAATTAAGTGTATTTACCTAGAATTTCCTAACACACCTATAATATTATTCTGTACAGGTAACTTATCGGAAAGTAGCTACCTTTCAAGGATATTATTTAATTGACAATCCTTATCTTTCATCAACCCTGTACAAGTTATAATGAAGAAACAGGTATATCTCTGTCTAAATCTGCTGACAAAGGTGTTTCTCCGTACTCTCCTTCTTCTAGTCGGTAGTGATAGACACCACCTAGCCATTTTCCAATGACATTTTTTTTACCATAGTTTTTCTTTCGCAAAGTTCTTATACCCGCTGACGTTCCTGTTTCAAGATAGCCAATTCTTTTTGACACTTCTTGTACAGAATGCCAATATCCGTCTGACAATACGTCAAGTATTCTCTCTGACATTCCTCTGCGTTTGTGGTAATTCTTTTTCTCTTCCTGTACATCTTCAGTCATCATCATTTCCTTTCCAAACATTTGGATTATCTGCCCTAACTAACCCTTTGTACCAAGCCTTTATAATACTTCCTTTGTCCTCTCCATAATCTACTTTATGCTGTTGATGTTTTAGATTAGACTCTTCCACTACAGCATCATAAGCCTTATCTAATTTGGTAATATCAGAATAAGTAATGTGTTCTACTCCACTATCATTAATGTCTGATACAAGACTTTTTACTTGATTGACAAGTGTTAGTTGTGCATCTGTTATTATAGGGATTTCTTTCTCTTTCTTTTTCGCCATGTCTTCCTCCTCCTTTAATTTTAGTTCTTTGTTAATCCACTCTGAAAAAGTGTTCATACTTTATGCTCCTGTTATTTATAGTTGTCAAGTTATTTATGTAGCTTCACCCCACACTTCGTACTTAGCAATGTCTTCATCTGTTAACATATCTTGCTCAATACAAAGCCTACTAATACTTCTGATAGCTATTCGTGGGTGCAATCTCTTTTCCTGTTCCGTCATTTTTTCAAGAGTAATTATACATTCATCATGTACCATAGGAGTTAAGTTTATATATTTTTCCATATCATCTACAGTGCTACAAACTTTTAAACAGTAGCCAATAATGGCATAATAAAATATTTCCATTATTTTAAATCCACAAGATTATAAATGTTTCCTGTATTGCCAACAAATCTTTTTATGAGTTGGTTGCCACAGCTTATCTCTACAATGGTATTAAGATTTATGTTCCTGTATCCCTGACTTTTCATATCATATACTGTTAAGTACCTATCTTTATTGTTAACATTTATGCCATCTTTTAAATGTTTCTTGACTCCAAGTTTACAATTCATTTCCCTAACTTCGCCATTCTTTTTGACAAACTTAGCTTTAAATATTTTTTGGCCTACCATGTTTTTAATTACAGGGGATACCAGTGCTTCAGTGTATAGTTTCATCGTCATCTTCCTCCCATTCAAGTTCACTAGCCATTGTCATGTACAGACCGACTAATGTATTTAACATTATTCCTATCATATCTAATTTAGGTAAACCTAATAACATATACTTACTATATACTTCAAGTAATTCTTTAATAAAACTTTCAGTTGCTTTTATATTAGTGTTTTCCATATATGTTCCCTTTAAGTTTAACTAAAGGTAATACTTATAATTTTTTCTGTCAAGTACTTTTTTTTGTTGACATAGTTTTTATAAAAAGTTAGTAGTGGTAGAGAGAAGGAGAAAAATACTATGGTTGGAGAAACTGATGTTGCTACATTTGTTAAGGCACTATCTATACCCACTGATGAAACTTACAGAGGCGATTGTCCTGTTTGTCATCGTAAAAATACTTTCAATGTTACTAATACTACTGGCAGGCTGTTGTATAATTGTTACCATGCTGACTGTACAGTTGGGGGCACTACAAAAACAGGCGACCTTATACAGACATCGTCTAGTACAAAAAATCAAAAACCTCAACGAGTAGACCTTTCTGTATATAACAAGCAGTGGGTGGGGCTAGACCGTAGCCAAAGAGTTGTTGATTACTTAAAGTCTGTACAGGCTTACCATGCTTACCAAAATAAATTTGCTGACATTCGTTATGATGTAAAGGAAGACCGTTGTGTGTTTCTTGTGTACAAGGACAAGACATTGGTTGATGCAGTTGGTAGGTCGCTGACAAATTCTAAACCAAAATGGAAAAGGTATGCATCTTCCCGTATTCCTTTTGTGACAAAAAACCAGAGTGACAATCTTGTCATTGTAGAGGATTGTGCTTCGGCTTGTGCGTTGACAATATCTGGAGTTAGGGGCATGGCTTTGATGGGTACGAATCTCTTGACAGAATATTTAAAATATTGTAAGGGGTATAATCGGGTCACCATTGCATTAGACAAAGACGCATCAAAAAAAGCAATGAAGATGGTACACGAATTATCTATTCATGTACGGACAAAGTTGGTGCTGTTAGAACGAGATGTAAAAAGGTGGAGTACAGAACAAATAAGGGAGAAGTTCAATGTCACTTGAGAAACAAATACTATCAGCGTGTTTATCCAATGAGTTTTATAAAGATACAGCAGAGGTTGTGTCTACAGAGATGTTTGCCAATGGTGTGGGAACAATTTTTGACACCATCAGTTTTGCACAACAGAAGTACGAGAGTGATTTAGATGTAAACACTTTGATACAGCTACACAGGAATAAATATCCTGCACTACCAGAATCATCAAGAGAGCCTATAGAGGAAGTTATAAAAGACCTCAGTAAGTTTATGCCAAGCAACAAGATTATACTAAAAGATTTAATCATTGACTTTTGGAAGAAAGACAAGGCACATAAGATTAGTGACTTATCCGCTGACATTTGGTTAGGCAACAGTGACGACTTTACTGTACTGAGAACTTTAGTTGACACGGCTATAGAGAAAGCACCAGAAGATGAAGGGAACTTCCAAGAAGTGAAAGATGACATAAAAGATTACATAGATGGTTGGGATCAAGGTTTTGAATTTAAGTTTGAGTTGCAATCATTGGCTGACAAAATCAGTGGTGCGGGTAGAGGAAACTTAGGGATTATATTTGCTAGACCAGAGACAGGGAAGACAACCTTCTGTACATACATGGTTGCAGAATATATCCGACAAGGATTTAAGGTAGCCTATTTTGCTAACGAAGAACCCGGAAGATTGGTTAAAGGCAGAGTGTTCTCCGCATATCTTAAACGATCTATTGATGAGATGAAGAAGAACTTAGATAATTCTATGACTGTGTACAAGAACGAGATAGAACCAAACCTAAAGTTATTGGAAGGTAGAGGTATTACTTTATCAGAAATAGAAAAATTTATTGACATACATAAACCTGATGTGGTAATGGTGGATCAGTTAGACAAAGTAGTCATCAACGGTAACTTTGCTAGGACAGATGAAAAGTTACGGGCATTGTATGAGGGGGCAAGAACGATAGCTAAAAAACAACAAGTATTATTTTGGTCAGTGTCTCAAGCATCCTACGATGCACAGGGTAGACAAGAGGTAGACTTTAGTATGTTGGAAAATAGTAGGACAGGTAAGGCTGCAGAAGCTGACATCATTGTAGGTATAGGAAAGAATTACGGTGAGGAGGAAGATTACATTCGTCATCTTTGTGTATCTAAGAATAAACTTAACGGGTGGCATGGGACAGTAACATGTTCTATTGATATACACAGGGCGAGATACGAGTTATGATATTAAAAGCTGACGGATTTGATGATGCGATATTGGGCTTAGGCCGAAGATGTTCACAACCTGATCTGTTAGTTTATGATGTTGACAAATGTGTAGCCATACTTATGAAAGATGGAATGACAGACGAAGAAGCTATGGAATATTTTGAGTACAACGTGGTAGGATCATGTATGGGTGAAGGAACACCTATCTTTCTGTACAGAGGAGTGGAGGATATAGAACTATGAAAAAAAGAATACACGTAAATCAGCACGTTATAAGAAGCAACAAAAAGAACAACGAGAATAACCCTGTAATAACTGTTAAAACTTACCAAGACAATACCTATGGTCACGAAGTAAGCATATTAGGAAACAGCAAGGTTGTGTACAGGCCAGATAAACCCCTGTCTTGTGGGGCAAAAGTATGGATAGAAACGGATGCGGAAGTGGTGGTGAAATGACAAAAAAAAAGACGGGCTATAGGTATTTTAAAACTAATCGTAAAGGAGAGCCTGTATTTAGAAGAAATACGGATCAAACTTTATGTGAGGTAGAAACATACTTAAAAGAATCTAATATTAATTACGAATATAGATTAGGAGCTACTGCATTAAAAATTTATAATAAAGAAGAGATACCCTTTATATATTATTTTACTACTGGAAGATGGAAGCGGTACAATGGGAGAAAGTTTCCCCACTACCACAGCAACTCTGTACAAGATTTTGCTATAAAATATTTAAATAGGAAGTTTGATGATAACCGTTCTTGACATAGAAACAACATATAAAAAAGATGAGGCAGGTAAGCTAGACCTTGATCCTTATACAGGAAACATGTTAGTGTCTGTGGGGTACAGTGCTGTAGGTTCTGATATAATAGCTCCCTTTACAGAGAAAAAGATTTATCGCCCTGACAGTGAGGGCTACCTCTGTTTTACCCACACAGAAAAAGAACCGACAGAGGATGGCTTTGCTGTACTGCAGAAAGTTCTGGATAATACGGAAGTTTTAGTGGGCCATAACATTAAGTTTGACTTGAAGTGGCTCCTTGCTTGTAACTTTACCTATACAGGAAAGCTATACGACACGATGATAGCTGAGTATGTTATACACGGTGGAGATAAAGTTGCTCTGTCTTTGTCTGAGTCCGCTAAGAGATATGATTTAGATGAGAAACGTACCGATTTAACTGCACAGTACATGAGAGATGGGGTATCTTTTGACTATATACCTTGGGATATTGTAGAAGAGTATGGCAGGGCTGATGTAGAAGTAACAAAACAATTGTATCTTGCACAGCAAGAGGCAGTAAAAGATGGGCTTGCACCCACTGTAATTTTAATGAATGAGATGTGTCAGGTTCTTACCGAGATGGAAAACACAGGTATGAAAGTTGATGTGGATTCTCTCACTAAAATTAGAGAAGAATATAAGAATGAATACAATGAGTTACATGAATTTCTTGATGGAGAAGTTAAACGTACTATGGGGGATACTCCTATAAATTTAGACAGCCCAGAGGACAGGTCTAAAGTTTTATACAGCAGAGCAGTGACTGATAAAAAATTCTGGGCGAGTACATTCAATTTAGGATATGAACAGTATGGTAGTACAAAGAGAAAGAAAAGAGTTCGCAAGTTAGGTAAAGATGATTTTGTTAGGAAGGTAAGAACTTATACAAAAATAGTTCCCCACACAGAGTCCCACCAATGCGGTTCCTGTAAAGGGAGGGGATACTTTAACCCACTAAAGAAAGATGGCACAACAGGTAAGGCTAAAAGAATTTGTAAAACTTGTAATTCTGATGGCATAGTATTTAAGTCTACAGGAGAAGTTGGTGGCTTTAAACTTGTGCCGAGAGATGCTTATGATGTCAGTACACACGGCTTTAAAACAGACAGACCAACATTAGAGAACTTATCTATGTCTGCCAATGACGAGCAAAAGAAATTTATCAGTGCCTATATAAAATACAATGCTATAGGTACATACTTGAGAACATTTGTTGATGGTATAGAGAAGGGATTAGATAGTAAAGGTTTTATACACCCTCACTATATGCAATGCGTTACGGCTACAGGAAGACTATCTTCTCGTAATCCAAACTTTCAGAACATGCCAAGAGGTACAACTTTCCCTGTGAGGGCTTGTGTTGTATCACGATGGGAGGGAGGAAAGATATTGGAGGGAGACTACAGTCAATTAGAATTTAGAGTTGCAGGCTTTCTTGCACAGGACAAACAGGTGTATGCTGATGTGAGGAAAGGTTTTGATGTGCATAGCTTTTCTGCAGAAGCATTGGGTGTATCTAGACAGGAAGCAAAAGCACACACATTTAAACCACTATACGGAGGTACATATGGAACAGAAAAAGAAGTTGCGTACTACGACCTTTTCAAGGCCAGATATTCAGATGTTGCTAAATGGCACGTCTCTTTACAAAACGAAGCGATTAAGACGAAAAAGATCACCCTTCCTTCTGGTAGGATTTATCATTTTCCTCATGTTCGTAGGAACTTTCATGGCGGTTCTACACACGCTACCGCCATAAAAAACTATCCTGTACAAGGATTTGCTACCGCAGATCTGCTCCCGCTTGCTCTTATAAATTTAAGACAAATTTTGTTTGACAGCGACATGCAGTCTGTGGTATGTAACACAGTACATGATTCAATTGTCCTTGATGTTTTTCCAAGCGAGGAGAAAAAGGCAATTGAAATTTTAACGGAATCCATGTTGAGTATCAAGGATGAAGCTATGAAACGATACAATATTGACTATGACATGCCGGTGGGTATTGAATTAAAAGTAGGTAAAGACTGGCTTGACATGGATGAAGTTTTAACACTATAAACCGAAGGAGAAATTATGATGTCAAATGATGTTGTAACGAATACACCAAGTGTAGTGCCGTCACTAAAGAACATGTCAGTGGCAGAAATTGCGGCATTGACTGGGCAAGAAGTAAGTAGTAATGAAAGTCAGAGCCTTCCTCGCTTTGCCATTAATCATGGTGAAGAAGACAATGAAGGTAGGAGCATTCCTCGTGGGGAGTTCTCTTTAAAATTACCTGACGGTGTTACTGCCTATGCAAAGGAAGCTCATCTACGAATATTTTTTAGGTTGTTTACCTACAGTAGGTGGGATGCAGAGCAGGGAACTTTTGGTAGCCAAACTATACAGGCACCAAATTTAAGTGCTGACTTTTATGATACAGAAGGTGGTATCCGGTGTGGGAGGCTGACCAAAGATCAAGCCGATGGTTTAGCTAAAGACAGTCCAGAAATGATGTTACACAAAAGTGTGAAGTGTAATCAGATTCTGTACAACACAGTGCAGTTGGTTAATCCTGTAGATGCAGACGGTAACAAAGTAGATATGCCTGATGAAGTACCTTCCGTTTGGTATGTTAGAGGCTCTGGTTTTATGCCTGTCAGTGACCATATAAAAATGATTGACAGACAGAAAAAGATTATGTGTACGTCTGTTAACAAAGTAACTACCTCAAGAAAGAAGATGGGTGGTAATTCTTACTATGTCCCAGTTATGTCTACACTTAAATACGTGGACATAAAAGATAGTGATCAAGAATTAATCGCTAAGTTTTTTGAGACCAAAGAAGCCATCAATAATAAAGTGATGGGCCAGTGGAGAGAACAAAAAGAGAAGAAAGCTAAATTAGGAGACTTGTCCGATTTTGGTGAAGTTCTTAATGCTACAGGATAGATAGTTTGTCTAATCCTATCTTAATGAAAGTACAGGGATTACTAGATCGTGCCATGAAAGAAGGTATTGATCTAGACCCTGAACTTTTAGAAAACTTTAAAAATGATTGTGGTGATGCCTTAGTCAAACAACTGTCTCGTGGTAAAAGTGATTACTCGTTACGGATGAGTGGCTTGGGCAAACCCATGTGCCAACAATGGCATGACAAAAACGAATCACCTAAAGAGACACAATATAATTCTATCATGCGGTTTTTATTTGGTGACATCATAGAAGCTATAGCTATGGTAGTTTTAAAATCAGCTAACGTAAATATAGAATCAGAACAAGAGAGAGTTAATTTAGATTTAGATGTGTGTGAACTTAACGGTACATTAGATGTTGTTATTGATGGCAAAGTGTGGGACATAAAATCTGCATCCCCGTATGCTTTCTCTAAGAAATTTGGTGGAGAGTTTGGTGGATACAACAAAGTAAAACAAGATGATACCTTTGGGTATTTGATGCAAGGATACCTGTACAGCAAAGCAAAGAACATGGACTTTGGTGGGTGGATTGTTGTAGACAAAGCTTCTGGTGAATGGGCAGTATGTGAAGCACCAGATTACCAAGAGGAAGACTCTGTAGAGCAGTTGGCTAAGGCAAAATCTAATGCAAAAACAATGTTACAAGACAAACCATTAAAGAAAGAATTTAAAGATAAAGAAGAAACATTCCGTGTACAGCACGGGAAAAGAAAAGGTGAGATAATTGCTACAGGAAACAGAGTTATGCACACGGTGTGTGGCTATTGTGATTATAAAGCACAGTGTTGGCCTACTGCACAACTACATAAAAAGGTAGGAACACAGGCAACGCAACGACCTCTTGTTTGGTATACAAAATTAAAGAAGAGAGAAATAGAGGTATGATTTATTTATCTACAGAAGTAACCATAGGAGATAGCTACATCAACGAAGGTGTATACTTTGGTTACCAAGAGTGTGATAAAACATTTGGTGGTGATAGTATTGTAAAAGAACTACGCAACAGACCCAATGGCATACCAATCCGAATGACTAAAACATTTGATCTTGATGAACCTTGGGGTGATGATAGATTTGAAGAACATAAGGAGAAGATAGATCATGATTTAGATATATTGGCTGTACAAGCAAAAGCAAGAAACAGTCTAGTAGTATTACACTGGACAGGCATAGAAGAACAACGAGGCATTCTACGGGAGAATGCACCTAAAACTTTTAAGTACTTTAACGATAAGTTTGAGGATATAATACATAAAAACATGCCGAGGGTATAATGGTACTAAGACATCATGGCTACCGATCAGACTTTGAATTGTCTATCGCTGTAGCTTTAAATAGAAAAAATGTAAAATTTCAATATGAATCGGAGAAAATAGATTATGTTAGGCATTCTACTTATAATCCTGACTTTGTTATAGAGGGAAAGAACTTCTATATAGAAGCAAAAGGACTTTTTACTACAGCAGATAGGGGTAAACATCTGTTAATTAAAAAACAACACCCCGAAATTGATCTAAGATTTTTGTTTATGAGAGCAAGTAATAAACTTTATAAAGGTTCTAAAACTACTTACGCTGGGTGGTGTGAACGCTATGGTTTTAAATGGTGTGAAGGTTTTTTACCACAGGAATGGTTAGATGAATAAGGAAGATTTAAACGGTTACAGAAAGAAGCTCCCTTTAGGTATGTATGTTATACTGCTTAAACCTGATGGGGAGGATGGTGTTAGTCTTGCTGTAATAGATACACATAATATTGGTGATAATCATGTTGATCTATCATACATTCTTTCTAGGGGTGTACTGTCTTTACTGGCCAATGATATGGATATGATAAAGGAAAGAGGGCAGAGTGTTATATTGGAGGAGATGAGAAACGAAACGAAACTCCCAATAATTGATAGCCTTATGGACAGAACAAAACCTACCGCACGTGTACAGAAAGATAATATTGTGTCTATATTTGGGGAGGATACAGATGATAAGCAGTGATAGTATACCAGAAGGACTGGAGTATAAGATGAAAAAAAGACAACAGTATGATTCACATGATGATATGATAAAACAATCTGTAAAAGGAAAAAATAGACAGGTAGGTGGCAATCACTACATAGATTTTGAGATTATGCCTATAGAATATATTTCTAAAAATAAACTTGACTTCCTAGAGGGAAATATTATAAAGTATATCTCTCGTCATAAAAAGAAAAACGGGGCAGAAGATATAAAAAAAGTTATACATTACGCAGAATTAATATTAGAATTAGAATATGGAGAAAATTAGATGGCATCATTATTAGGGGGAAATTATTTACCAACAGAATATCAGGCGTTTATACATATGTCTAGATACTCTCGGTGGCTAGAGAAAGAAGGAAGAAGAGAAAGTTGGGGGGAAACAGTAGATAGACTTATATCTTTTTTTCGCCAAAACGTAGAAGGAATAGATGAAAAGTCTTGGGAGGACATGGAGGAAGCTGTACTGTCATTATCAGTTATGCCTTCTATGAGAGCATTGATGACCGCAGGTAAAGCTTTAGAGAGAGAAAACATTGCTGGCTATAACTGTTCGTATATACCGATAGATAGCCCAAGGGCTTTTGATGAAGTCCTGTACATACTGATGAATGGTACAGGAGTAGGGTTCTCTGTAGAGAGACAGTATGTTGATAAGTTGCCTACTGTGCCAGATGTAGAGTTTGAACATACAGAGGATGTGGTGTCTGTTGTAGATTCTAAAGAAGGTTGGGCAAAGGGGTTTAGAGATTTAGTATCTTATCTGTATACAGGAAGAGTTCCTAAAATTAATGTGTCAAAGATACGACCTGCAGGTACAAGACTTAAAACATTTGGTGGTAGAGCCAGTGGTCCACAACCGTTGGTAGACCTATTTGACTTTACTGTAGAGAAATTTAAAGGTGCCAGAGGTAGAAAACTCTCCTCTATGGAGTGTCATGATATAGTTTGTAAGACAGGAGAGGTAGTAGTAGTGGGTGGTGTACGTAGATCAGCCCTCATCTCTTTGTCAAACTTATCCGACCAACGAGTGCGTGCGGCTAAATCTGGTGCTTGGTGGGAAACAAATCCAGAGAGAGCACTGGCTAATAACTCTGTTGCTTATACAGAGAAACCAGACGCAGGTATCTTTATGAAAGAATGGCTGTCTTTGTACGAGAGTAAATCTGGTGAGAGGGGTATCTTTAGCAGAGCTTCTGCACAGGCAAAGGCTGCTGAGAATGGTAGAAGAGATGCCAGTTGGGATTTTGGTACTAATCCATGTAGTGAAATTATACTACGGCCTAATCAATTTTGTAATCTTACAGAGGTCGTGGTACGTGCCGGTGATACGGTGGCTACTCTCAGTAAGAAAATACAGATTGCTACATTGTTAGGCACAATACAATCTACCTTTACTAACTTTGGCTACCTAAGAAAAAGATGGCAAGACAATACAGAAGAAGAGAGATTACTCGGTGTATCTCTTACAGGTATTATGGATAGCACACTGTTAAATGGCAAAGAAGGTGGGTTAGAAAAAAGATTAGAAACTTTAAGGGGTGTTGCTGTAGAGGCTAATAAATATTGGGCAGATAAATTTGGTATAAACCAAAGCACAGCTATTACTTGTGTCAAACCTTCTGGTACGGTTAGTCAATTGGTAGACAGTGCCAGCGGTATACATGCAAGACACAACCCTTATTATATAAGAACAGTACGGGGAGATAATAAAGATCCCCTCACTGAATTTTTAATTAACTCTGGTATACCTAGTGAGCCAGATGTTATGAAACCAGAACATACTACAGTATTCTCCTTTCCGATGAAAGCACCTATAGGTTCTGTTTGTAGAAACGATATGTCTGCAATAGAACAGCTTGAGTTATGGAAGATTTATGCAAAACACTGGTGTGAGCATAAGCCTTCTGTTACCATTTCGGTAAAGGAAAATGAGTGGGTACCTGTTGGTGCGTGGTGTTGGGAAAATTTTGAATACCTTAGTGGTGTCTCCTTTCTCCCCTTTTCCGATCACACGTATCAGCAGGCTCCCTATCAAGATATAGATGAGAAAGAATACAAGAAACTTGTAAAAAAAATGCCAGCAACTTTAGACTGGCGTAAATTACAGGACTTTGAAAAAGAAGATAACACAAAGGGGTCACAGGAATTAGCCTGTACTGCCGGAGTGTGTGAGTTAGTAGACATATAGTGAAGTGTGCTAAACCTATAATAGCTCTAGAGGATGCTGGGTTAATAAGAAAAGTTATAGCTTATTACATAAAGTATGCATCGCCCCCAGATAAAGAAGTAGAAGAAAAACTTCTAAATCTATTTCACAGATTAGGAAGATTGGAAAAGTAAGATGGCGGAAGCAAGTCTGTTTGAACTATCTGTAAAGGTAAACTCAGACGGCAAAATTATTACACAAGTAAATTACATAGAAAAAGAAACTTTGATTACTGCCCTAGATGGGTGGAAGAAAGATTACCCTAACACCCATGTACTAGGAGCCGTAGTAGAACACTTGAAAAAGATAGGCTCTTCTGTAGAGGAAGATGTAGCTAAACTTTGTAGGTCTTAGTAATTGTAGGAGGTTACTTTACCACCACCTGCTAGTTTTTTCTTCTTCTTTTTTTTCTTTACAGCTCCACCATATACAAAAGGGCCACCCCCTTGACCTAACTGTCTAAGATCATCGTCTACAAGCGGAGCAAATTGTTGGGATGCCGTGTAAGCTTTATTTTTATCTTCATCTACACCTCCTAACATGCCGTAGCTGCGGGCATCCTGTGCTCTAGATACATTCATTGCAGCTTCTGGTACCATCCCCCTTTGTTGAGGTTTAGCATAGGGGCTGTACTTTAATGGTTGGGGTCTCTCTGGCTGTGCAGGCACCCTCTGCGGGCTTTCCATATTTGCAAAATCTGGAGCAGCATTAGGGTTTTCACCAAATGGTAACTCAACAGGAGGTCTACGTGAGGCTGTTCTGTTTGGTACTGTTGGTCCACCAGATCTTCCGGCCTCTGCTCTGCCTCGTTCTAACATGGGGTTGATTGGTGATCCCCCTTGTATAGCTTCAGAATCTACCATATTATCTACACCAAAATCATTGGTAGAAATAATGTTATCTCCTGCTAATCCCATATTTCTAGGTTCTATCATGTTTTGTCTCATTGTGTCAAATCTGCTAGGACTTAGTTTAGCCATTTTTTCTTTAGCAGCATCTCCTGCCATTCCACTTACAGCATTATAATACCCTGTAACTTTTTCGTTAGCTCTTTCTCTTAAAATTTCTTTTTCATTTTGAGCAATTGCTTTTTTACCTTTTATTACTTTAATATCATCATTTCCACCAATAAAACTTAACAAATCTCTTATACTACCATTGCCAACTTTTATCTGTGTTACAGGGGAAGACTCTATTCCTCTATGTGGTGGCATTGGTGTTTTTCTTCTGTTCTTTTTAGGAACGGTACCATCTTTATTTAACTTAATACCTTTTCCTGTTTCTGCTCCTCTTACTGCCATGCTTAACTCCTCACCTTTCTAGGTCCGTTGCTGTACATAATACTTCCACCATATTTCATTTGTCTTTTGTTAGGGTATTGTTTAACATTTAACGGTGCTACATTGGATAACTCTGTTGCATCTGTCATTGGTGTAGGCATTTCTACTCGGCCTGTTTCTAGTTTTGCTATATCTGGTTTAGCAGACATGTCAGCCCTACCTCCTTCAGCCATATATTTATACATGTGTTTACCCGGCATTTTATTCTCCTTATTTTAAAAAAACAATTCATCTAGTTGTTCTTGGGTTGCTTTATCTTCCATTTTAATATTTTGTAAACTATCTATTTTAGATGTGTCAGAATCTGTAAAATCAAAATTATGTTCTAATTCAAAATTTATATAATTATCACCCCACAAATTAGACGAAGCTCCTGCAGCTCTTAAACCTGTAGCACCTTCCCAATACGTTTTTAACGCAGAATCATTTATTTTACCTGTAGTAAAAACACCGTGCATTAAATCTGTTAATCTTGGATCTCTTGCCATAAGCATAAATATATCAAGATTTTTACCTCTCAATTCTCTAACCCATATTGATCCACCAATCCACCAAGGAGAAACAACCCTTCTTAAATAAGACATAGTATTTGCCATGTGTTGATTAGTAGTATTAGGTGTAGGTAAATCTTGTAATCTAACCTCAGCTGACATCTTGTTTGCCCAAGAAGAATTATCTATACCTAAATCTTTCATAGTGTGCATTTCAGTATTTATGTATATAGATCGTGCTTTTTCCATATGTGAAGCATCTTTAAATAAACCAAATCTTGAGTCTTGTAATAAATTAGGAATCCTGTCCATTTCTGCAACAGCTCTTTCAGTTACAGGCATAGTAACATATTCTTTTCTAACTCTGTTACTTCCATCTGGCATAACACTGCCTGTAGTGTAACTTCCATCAGGACTAATAATTCTTACACTGGTACGGTCTTTAAAACCTTTTTCTAAAACACGATTTATAAAATTGTAAGCATCTTTAACTCCTTTTTCACCATTTAATTTTTTTGCGTATTGTATATACTGCCCAATGTATTTTCCGTCTTCAGATGTTAAAAAATCATATGCTTCGTAAAATCTAAATGGTCTTTTCTGTCCAGAAGTATCTATAGCCATTGCTTTTGTAAAAGATTGAAAATCAGTTATTTGACTTTTAACTTTATTTTTTCTTCCTTTTATTTCGTTTACAATTTTTCGGTCTGCACGTTTAATTGTAGTCATGTATTGTGTATAAGCACGCCTTGTTGCAGCATCGTTGTTTACAAGAGTTCTAATAACTGCATCCGTATTACCGATGCTGTTCATACCACTAAAATTAGTAGTTGCCATTTCATCTGTAATAGTTAGCATAGTACCCGTTTTAAGATTTAATTTATCTATGTGCTCATATGTGCCACCCGCCATATTAAACAATGACATTTCATCAGAAAAATTTTGAATATTATCTAAAATTGTAGTAAAATCTTGTATAGTTGCTTTTTTAACTGTTGCTGATTTAAAACCGGGCCCCTTTTTAGCTGCTCCTAATATACCAACACCTTCTACAGCAATGTCAGCATACTCTCCTTCAGCAACCCTTTCTAAAATACTGGTCGTTCTTTTATCAAAATAAAGTCTATTGTTTATTTTCCAATCTATTAACGCTGAAAGTTTACTAGCACTTTCTGGATCTACAATTCTTCGTGTAGTTGCTTCAGTTCCTACTGAAAAACTGTTGGTAACCATAGCCGTACCTTTTGCTTTGTCCATAGGTAAAGTTATTATTTCACCAAATCTTTCGTTTAGCATAGAGGCTGCTTGGCTTGTTTTTCCGTCAAAAATCATGTCTACAACAGTATCTAACCATTTTTCAGGAGGAGTAGTATACATTTTATTACTTGGATTATCTATACTTTTTTGAAATCCTTTAACTCTAGAATCTACTCCTGTATACCTAGCTAATGAATTTGCAAACGCCCCAGATTTTGATGCATGAAAATGATTACCATAAATTTCTCCAGCACGAAGTATTTTTTGCAACACAGCACCATTACCACTTGATAATTCTTTTTGTAAAATATCTATAGTTTTACCATATGCTTCAAATATAGGATTTCCTTTTTCTCCAAAACTTCTTCTACTTCCCGATAAAGTTTTATGTATATTTAACACTCTATCTGCAGGTATTCTAAATCCTTGTTTAAGAAGTTGTGGCACATACTCATTTAAAATATCTCTAACAGCTTCTCCTTCATTTGAATCTTGAAGTATAACACGGTATAAATTTGTAAAATCATCGTATTTTTGAAGTGCACCTACTCCTGACTCCTCTATAAGAAGTTGTCTAATATCTTTATAATCTTGTGGAGTTGTATTTTTCTTTAAAGTTTGCATTAATTGAAGTTCAACAACTTCACCAATTATATTACTTATGTTTGCAGCATCTTTTGGTCTAATTGTAGCTTCACTTTGGTTTACTTTAAAAAACGACTGATCTAAAGTTTCAAAGATAGAACTTAATTTTACAGGTTTATTTTTTAAATCGCTTTTTACTTCTTTATATATGTCGTCTGCATATTTATTTATCTGTCCTGCACGTTGCTCATCCAATTGTTGAAACTCTGCACCAGCACTTTTATCGGTCCAACTATTTGGATTTTCTCTTAATCTCCCTACAGTTGCTGTAAGATTTTTATTATTTTTTATTCTAGTGTCTAATATTAATTTAGAAATTTCTTCTTTTTCTACGCCTATTAGTTTTTTAACAGCTATCCTTGCGTCAAGTATTTGTTCACTAATATTATTATTTCCTATACGGTCAAGAGCGTGTGGCGAAGTTAGAAGTTCTTGTTCTAAAGCTAATACAGTATCTAATTCTCCCAACTGTGCATCAGCTCTTTTTATTTCAAGATTTCCATTTCTAGACATTTGATTTAGGTGCGTTTTAATATTTCTATATTCTTCTCCATCAGGTAATGCTTTAAATAAAGGTTCTAAAGCTCTTAACAATTTCATAGAACTTTCTCTTCTTGCTTCAATATGTTCTGCAGCTTTTAAAGCCTTTTTAGCATCTACACTAAATCCTAAATTAGCTGCCTCCCCCACAATGTTATCCATTGCTTTTAAACCTACCAAACCTTCTAGTTCTACCATAGCTAAATTATAATTATCTTTAAATGTATCTGGTAAATTATTCAAATCTTTTATAAACTGTCTACCATTTTCAATTTCTTGCACAATTTGTTGTGTAGTTCCAGACTTAACTGCTTGAGCTTTTGCAGCAATTATAACATTAGCCATATTTATTTTATGTTTTTTAGGTATAGATCTCCCATTTATAACATCAGGAATTTTTTCAGCAACTTGAAATGCAGTAACAGATGTATCACTGTAGCCTCCAAATTTTCCTCCAGTAAATGCAAATCTCATTACATCATACAAAGCTTCTGGTCCTGATAACAGAGCAATACCAGTTTGTGGCACAGCTTTAAGAGTAGAACTAATAGGTCTTTTTAAAGATAAAGTATTGTTCATAATACCTTGCTGTACACCTGTAGTAGAAATAGTGTAAGCTGTAGGTAATCCAAATATTAAGGCACCAATAAGATAGGGTATAACGGGTTCTTCAGTATTAGTATAATCTGTAAGAGGCACTCCATAACCTCCTACGGCATCTGGAAAAGTCATACGTTCTCTCCCACTAAAAAATCCTTGAAAAGTTAAACCACCTACAGCCGATGTACTTGATGTACCTATATTTAACCTATCGCTAAGTTTCATGTTTTTAGCTTGGGCTATTCGGCCTCTATCTAAAAAGTTAGTAAGTTCAGGAAGGTATTTATTTTTATTATTATTTAAATAATTTTTTGTAGCTGCTGTATAATAATCTTCTTTAATATATATGTCATCTTTTGGTATTTGATTCCATTTAATTTTTTTAGTAGGATCATTGTTAAATAATTCTTCAGCGTCTTTTTGCACTTGTCCCCAAAGTTTTTTCCCCCGTGGTGTACCAAAACCAAAAACTTTTCCACCTACTCTATCTAAAGTTCTCCATCCGGCAATCATACCAAGTATTTCTTGTCCGTATTTTACAGAGGTAGCTCTCCCTTCTCCGGCAATAATATTTCCAATTTCACCGTTTGCTAATATACTTCTACCCATTATTGCATCACTTATTTTTTCAGGCGGAGTTATAAGAGCAGTAGTAAGTGGTACAGAATAAAATGGGGCTATTTTAGAAGATAAATCTCTTGTTAAATCATAAAATGTTGTTTTAGGAAATGGTATTGCTTTTTTTATTTCTTTCTTTTGTTTAAAATCAAAAAACCCAACTCCCGCAGTATCTTTTGTAGTTTCATAAAGAAAAGCATGGGAAGAAAACGCATTATCATTATTTTTTCCTACTACTACAGGTTGATTATCTACTATTTCTATATCAAGATTTGATAACATTCCAATTTTATGTAAACCTATGTAAGTTGCTTCTTTAACTGTTTGCTGTGCTGACCCCGCTCCTCGTATAGCTAAATCCAAAGAACCGGGAATTATATCATATGAGAATCCACCGTAATGTGCTAACGCTTGAGCAGCCATAAGGTCTCCTACTGGCACATCGTACTCTGTTGGTGTTCCAAGTTTGTTTGGTTTAAATTTAAAACTAGAACGATTTTTATTCCAAATAAATGCTTGCCCTAACCAAGTATTATCAATAAGATATGGTGCACCTGTTATCTCTCTACCGTCTTCATCTACATCAAATTCTAATGCCCCACCTTGTGTGTGGTCAGATTTACCTGCAAGATACTTTAGTGTATCTATACCAAAGTTTTTTCTATCTTTAATTCCAGATGCCCACCCGTACATAATGTCGTTTATTTGATTGGTGGTTTTATCTTCCATTTTAAATATAAGACCATTTTGATCTACTATATTTCCGCTGTATAACATTTCCCCCTGTTCGTTTTGTCCTACAGGTAACCAGTTAGAAACATCTTCCATAGCACGTGCTTTATTTACATCTTTTGTATAAGTATTCCACTTAGGACTCCCCTCTGAAAAATATTCGTAAACAGGAATAGGAACTTGCGTCTCTGGATCTACTTCCATTCCTTTAAAACCACGATAAATTTTACTTCCCCACAGAGCATCCACAGGTGTTCCTTTTAAATCTGGAGGAGCTTCGTTACCTTGACGATAAATAGGTTTCATTTCTGGATAATAGTATTGAGCTATGTTTACATCTTCTGTAGGCACATTTAATGCTTCTCCTAATTTTACTTTATAATTAGAAAACATTTCATCAAGAGCAACTTTACTTTCTGGGTTTACAAAATATTCTTTTTTATCTTCAGATATACCTACCATTTAATATTCCAATTCATTAGTGTCTGCAAAAATCTGTAATTTCTTTTGGTCGGTTGGTAAAATTGCTCCAACAGTTACGGCTTCTTTACTTAACAAGAATCCTAAAGATTTTTTTGTTTGGGCAGTTTGGTTAAGAAAATTATTCATTTTAGTTGTTTGTTTTGAAACCGTAATTTCATTTTCGGATGGTTCTCGCTGCCCACCATCATTTAAATTTGTATTTTCACGAATATTTTCAGGCACCTGCGCTCTCCAAATTTGAGCATTAGGTAGTTTTTCTCTATCTAAAGAATTACTACTATCATTTAACATTGGATAAACACTGGTATAATTTAAAGCAGCCCATTTTTGTTGAATGTTACCATTGCCAATTCTTTCTGCTCTCCCCACAATAGAAGCCATACCTAAATCAAATTCATCAAGAGCAGCCAAAGCTTGTTCTTTTGTAGTAAATGGACTAACAGCTAAAGCCCTTGTTACCAACTCTCTATCACCATCGGAAATAGCTTTACCACCCTCTCCTTGGAATATAGCTGCAGCGTAGAATACAAGACCTCCTCGTAAAAGAGCTAACCTTGCAACTTGAATAGCTTTTGTTTTGTTTTCATCGTCTTTATAATCATCAAGCTTTAAATACGCATCATTCATGTCTATACCAAGATATGTGTCCTTTAACTTGTTAAGCATACTCTTAGTTGCTTCTAAATTTTTTAATCGTGTTTCAAGATCAGTTTTTGTAACACCTGTAGCACTACCTATTTGGGTTGTTAACTCGCCCATTTGAACTTCTATTCCAGATACTTGCCCATCTATTTTTTCATTCATTAGATCCGTATTAAACTGCCCAGTATCAACGGCACCAGTAAGCATACTAACTACATCTTTTCCTGCTGTTGTAACTTGTTCATAAAGAGATATAGCCCCTGTTAAAAACGTGCCACCAAGATTTAATTTATCTATTAATTCTTTTTGTCTTCTTGTATTATCTAATGCTAATTCACCTTGACGTGCCAACTCTCTGTAACCCTTTATAAGAGTTGGAGTAAGGGCAAAATTCTCTTCTAAAAATGAAGTCCCGTCTGCATACGCTGGAAGTAATCCATACCCTTGATCTTTTCCAGTAGCAACAAAACTCCCGGGAAGATCATAGGGACCTGCAACTGATGCAAGTGCATCTATTTGGTAGTACACAGTATCTAGATAATTAAAATGGTAACCTTCTTTTCTTAACGTGTGCAAGGTTGACCCCGGAGTTAATTTACTATCTGCATATTTGTATGCTTCATTTGTTACATAATTAGCAGCGTTTTTTAAATTTGGGTGTGAAAAAGGACTGTCGTAAATACCTTTAGCTCGCACATCGGTTAGCATACCTTTGTTATCATACACTTTATCAAGCATAATTGGTGCAAATTGTGTAAAACCTACAGATTGTATAGGATGAGCTTGCATCCAAAGTTTTCCATTAGCATTTGAAATATTATCTCTTTGATTTAAATTTTCTTTTTGTGGCAATGGTGTTTGAAATAAAGCAACTTCCATGCTTACATTTGAAAAATATTCGTTAGCTTGTTTTTTATCTACTTTAGAATCGTAAGAATTGTTTTTTGTTACAAACGCCCAACTGTCAGCTATAGATAATGGAATTTCTTTTGGTGGTTGTTGAAGAACATTATCACTATTAAAAACTTTATTAGTTTCGTTTTCAATATTTCCTACAATCGTACCCCGTATCCAAGAATTGTAATCTCCAAATAATAATTGGCTGTTTAAAGCTCCCTCTGCCATTCCTGATTCAGTTTGTCTCATATCTGTGTCAATTAAACTTACTCTTCCTTTAATTCCAGCTTTAATTCTATTAGCTTGATTTGGATACGTATTATTTATGTAAGTCCATTCATCATCAGAAATATTATTTAACTGACTAATCCAATTAAAAGCTTTACCACTTGCATTTGCCCCGTCAGTAGTGGCTTTAATACCCCACAATTTTGTACGAATACCTAAATCATACATAAATTCTGGCCCTTGTTTGTTTAAAAAATTAGTTACGTTTGGCCCACCCATATTAATAGGCAATAAATCCGTGGTAAACTCGGTAAACATGCTGGTGCCACCTTTTTTTATAAATTCTAATTGTCTAGCGTTAGTAAACTCCATGTTTTTTAAATTTACTTGTTGGCCGTATTCATAATCTGCAACACTTTTAGCTGCTTCAGCAGCCTCAGACTTTGTTTTTCTTGCTGCTAAGTTGGACAACATACCAACTACAAACGGTACAATTGGAGCTACCATATTATATTTCTCCCATAGGTATTGCCGGTTCTTCAACAGGCGGTGTTAATTCTTCTGGCATCATTTCTTGTTCACCACCGGATGGAGGTGGTGCTAAAAATCCTTGGTTTTGCATTTCCATATCTTGCTGCTCCATATTAGCTGCTTCTTGTAATTGAGCAAATGCTTCTGGGTTTCTATCAGCCATAAGAGAAAGCACCTGATTATCTGGAACTCCATCGTCTGTTAATTCACCCGGATTGTTAAACACTTTGTACGGAATATCATATTCATTTGCGTAAGATATAAAGAAAGCCATAAGAGGTGGTTTAATAATTTCTGCTACATCAACAGTCCATTTCCCTTCCATAAAACCACCAAATGATATTGTGTTCACAATACTTTCAATTGGTAATCCTCCGAGCATAAGTTTAGAATACGCAGACTGTGTTTTTTTATTATCCTCAAATTTATCCACCACAAATAAAACTGCCTCATCTGGATCAGTTATATCTGGTGTTCCTTCCCATGCCCATCTCCCCGGTTCATCTGTCAAAGACTGGCCCGGCACTGGTCCATCAAATGGTCTTTTAGCTATTTCGTTGTCTTGAGTTTGTACTTCTTGAAAACGTGGCATTTTTTGTTACTTTCTATGTAGGTTTAGCACTGGTTAAACTTCCGTAGGCTGATCGGTAAGGGTTACGTACTGCGATAGAACCTAATGATGCTTTAGGAGATAAATTTACATTAGATGATGAGTACGGATTAAATCCAACTCCACTAACCTCTGTATTGATTCTTTCTGTTATTTTAGAATCTCCTCGTATGTTTTCTATCATTCCATAACTTCTAGGAATATTCTGTCCTTGTCCTCTTCTTGTTGGTCTAAAACCACTTATGTTTGGATTAGAACGGTAGCCTCCCCGTTTTGTTGATTGTGGCAATGGTATATCTGCTACTGGAGTACCAGCACCTTTTTCTTTTAATTTATTAATGTATTTCATAGTTTCTTTAAAGGTGTCACTTTTAATTACATCGCCACCCCACCTAACAACATCTTTTCCAGCATCGTATACATCACGAGCATAGTCCATAAAACTTCCACTGTAGTTTCCGCCACCACCACCGCTGCCTGTGACTCTTCCCATATTTTGAAAAGACCCACGACTGGTTTCTTTTGTTACATAATTATATGCATCACTGATTGCATCGCCTACATAGGATGCTGTATCTGAGACATAATCCCAAAAAGATGTTGTTCCGTTTGCCATGTTTTTATTTCCTTAAGTTATTTAGTTGCATCTGGGGTTGGAGGCACTATGCCAGCCACATTACTAACTATATCAAATATCCCATCCAACGTACTACTTCCTAGCTGTGCATACATTGTATTTTTAAATTGGGAATCATACATTGCTTTATCATATCCTGCTTGTTGAGATATTTCTGCCATACTATGTGCACGATCTGCTGCATTCTCCACAACTTGTACAAGAAAAGATGCCTCGTCTCTGTATCTTTGCCATAGTTGTTCTTGCGATGATGTAGAAAGACCTAGTAATGCTTGTGCGTTAATTCGGTTTACTTCGTTTTGTCTTGCAGTGTTCTCTGTATTTATTTGTCTACGCCAATTTGCATTTGCTTGATTAATTTGTGCAGACATATTTGAATTAAATTTATCTCGGCTGTCTTCCATCTGTGATTTAAATTTTAGTACAGAATTTTCTTCACTAGCGTTAAACTGCCTCATAGCTGATACACGAGTAGCATTGGCGTTGTCTATTTGTACACCCAACTCTGAAAAAAACTCCATAGTTTGTTGGTTAGATTTTGCGTTAAACTGCCTAGATGCATTTTCTTGTGACTGATCAGATAGCAGAGTTTGTATTTTTGCTTGAGCATTTAATATGTTAGTTTTTTGGTTTGCATCTAAATTTGCCATATCCATAGATAAAAAGCTTTTTGCGTTGTTTACAGCAGATTGTAATCTAGAGTTAAGGTTTGCTTTATCCATAGCTGCATAAGTCATAGCATTTTGTAAAGCAGTTTGTTGTTCATTAGTAAGATTAGCCAAATCCATAGTAGCATATGTTTTAGCATCCGTAGCAGCAATAGGAACACCGGCTTCATAAACAGCTTGCGTTATTGCAGCAGCTGCCATAGAAGAGGCACCAAGACCTCGTTTTTGCATAATAGCAGAAGCAGCTCTTACAGGGCCAGCTGCCCATGCGGGAAGTTCTTCGCCTTCTTTAATACTATCAAACAGTTGTCCCAGCTGGTATTTAACCGTTGCCTTTTCACTAACAGTACCTTGAGCAGCTTGTGCTTTTGCTTCAGTTGAAACAGTACCTAATACATCACCTAAAATTGCTTCTTGGGATAAATTTCCTTGAGCTGCAATTGCTTCTGGTGTATTTTGGTTTACAAAGTAATTACTGTACTGTGCAGCAACTTGAGCATTAGAACTAGGAATTTCTATTCCAGTGGTGCTGGCTTGGGCTGTTGTCATTGTTGGATCAGCCCCTAACTGTACATCTGTACCAGATAAAATTTCTCCCGGTTGTTCTGTTAAACTGGCTACGGCAGGTTGTTCCCCCGTTTGTAGTGTTGTTTTCTGTTCAGGAGGAGTTGTAGCATATGCTAATGCTGTTTCAGTGCTACCCCCATCTGCAAACCCTCTACGATTTATGTCTCTTATTACTTTTGGTAACTTTGCCATTTTTTAAAACCACTTATTCATTATTGTTGATATTGCTGCTCCAGCTCCACTTGCTACAAGGAGTATGCCTATAAATAAGCCCTTGCCTTTGTCCAGCTGGCTCTCTAACGAGTCTAATCTTTTGGACAGTCGGTCTACGTCTTTGGAAAGTGTCTGTACAGCTTGTATGAGCTTTCCCATTTCAATTGCATCGGTTGCCATCTATCTACGGCTCCCCTTGACTCCATAGTCATCGGGCCAGTCTTGTACTTTAGCTATAGTTTTTAACGTGCCATCATCGTTGTACACGTTGTTGTGAAGAGCTATAAATGCTGCCATGTCACTAGCATTATCTATGGCTGTACAGATAGAGGCATGTGCTGTTCTCACGGCTGCAATGTAGGTCAGTATATCAGAGGGGATGTCTGTATCGTGAGTTACTTTTCTTTGGATGAGCCAGTCAAAACCTTTGATGTACCCATCTGCAGCTACGTTTGCTTTGTGTTTAGCTTGAGATTTTAACCCTAGTGTTACTACCTGATTATCATGGTCGTCAAGAATTGGTTCGTCATCTTCATCTACAGCATCAACATCAGCAAGAGCTCTATCAGCTGCCTTAACACCAATTGTTCTAACTACACTAGCCTTATCATCTGCTATAGCATAGGCTTCATCTACTTCTATATAGTAAGCTGTATTCAGATGTGAACCAGTAGTTGTTACAGGAACTATTCCAATAGCTTTTCTTTCTGCATCTGTCCAAAGGGTAAACAAAGTTCTAGGATGATTTACTCCTGCAACCGTCATATTTTTTGGATTAGATATTATCTCTACTATAGCATCTTCTGCGTCATTTAGTAAAGCCCACATGTTGTTGTTCTCCTTTGTTAATTACCTTGCTGTTGCGTATTTAAATGGATTTTTTGCAAATGCTAAGTATATATACGTGTTACCATTTGTACCTAAATCTCCATCTGCATCTCGTATTTTAAAACCATTACTAAGCATATCTATATTATAATTACTTAACTCTGCACTTGCTGTATTTGCTTGAAGAGCAGTACTAGCAACATTAAAAGGAGAAGTTGCATTATCATGAAGATTCCATCCAGTTCCATCTGCATCTATACCTTTTATTAGTATAAATGCAGGTTTAAATCCTGTGTAGATAAATGCACCATCTACATTTCCATTGCCTTCGTATGATCCTGATTTAATATAGCCTTCTGTATCTGCAAAACAATAAGCAACATAATTTCTACCAGAACCATGTGTTTGAGTATAAGCACCTAAATAAACAAGAGTGCTTGATGGAGTTGTATTACCCCACATATTATCAGTACCGAAACCAGAAGTACTTTCTAAGAAACCATACTTTGTAGCAGCTGCACCTTTAGCATATACTGCCCAATTATGAGTACCATTAGTTTGTTTAACTATTACAAAAGTTGGAGCAGAGCTTAAACCATGTCCAATAGTTGGTGTTCCATCTGTACCAGAATAAGTAGATATAGAGAATCCACCACTAGGATCAACTTGTTGTGTTACACTTATTGAACCTGAAGAATTTGTAGATGTTGTTCCACCATTTGCTCTCCAATTCCAAGAAACATATGCTCTAGCATTTTGATTATAATATTGACCCATAGTATAACCATCAGTATCAAAAGAAGTTAAACCAGAAGAAGTTCCCTCTGCATTAGTATTATCAGAATTTAATACTTTACTTGTTCCTCTACTACTATCAAATAACCCATGACTTTGACCACCACCTCTCCATTTAACCCATACCCAATCAGGTTGAAATCCTAAACCAGTATAGCTATCTCCACCACTTGCAGTATAAGTTAAAGGATTAAACAATTTCTGTGGATAATCATCATCAGTTTGTGCAGGGTCTACTGCATCTGCTATTGGGAGATTACCAGAACATAGTGCTAAAAATCCTGCTGGTACATCATATTTAAAATTGCCATAGCCTGTGTCATCTGCATTTCCACCTGCTGTTATAGCTCCTCCAAAAGTACCTTCTTGTCCACAGTTCATTACTATTTCTGCAACAGGATTAGCCCAAGAAAGAGTAAAAGGAAATTTATGATCTGTATAATTTGCAATAGTCCAAGTTGCACTAGCATTTGCACCAGTAGCAGGGTTTCCTGTTCCAGAACCTATATCTCCCCATACACCATTAATACCCCACCAACACTTACCTGCATCATTATCTATAGCACACATTATAACATCACCAGTAGTAGGAGCACCTTGATTAGTAAATGAAGCATGAGCAACTTGTGGATCACCTACTCCAGTATTTCCAAAGTTAGTAATATAAACATTATTACCAGTAAAATAACCCATATATTGCATATTACCTGCATAGCCATTATCACCAGTAAAATTAGTTAGACCATCTCCATGATGCCACCCTACAGACCATGAAGGATAACCTGCAGCTTTAATATACCATTCTATATACCATTTACCAGTTTTAACACCCATGTTTCCTATAATTTGATGATATTTATCATTAGTTGTTGATTCTACCTGAAGATTACCTTCACTTAAAGCCATTAATTTTTGTGCAGTACCTTGTTCTTGTAAAGGATTATAAGTACAAAAATTACCACCATTAGAACTAGAGTTGAAGGTTGGAGTATCTAGCATTTGATCGTGTGTTGCTAATGAATTATTTGTCCAATCATTATTGTTTCCACTTACATCATTGCCAGGATCACTTGCTGAAGCAAAATCTAAATGGTATCCTTGAGAACCAAAGGTTAATCCTGAAACATCTTTGGGAATCCACACTCCATTTTTTGTTTCAGCAAAATCATCTGGATCATGTGCAGTTCCATCAATAAAAACTACCTCTGCCATATATCCAAGAAATCTACTAGATGTATCTGTAGAATTATCAATTCCTATTCTATGTTGTACAGTATTACTCATAGCAGTATTACCAGAAACAGAATAAGAAGAAGCTAAAGTGCCATTAACATATTGATAAGAAGTACCACCTGTTAATTTCCATACTACATGTTGCCATGCTGATGTATCACGATATAATGCTGTACTAGCATTAAAATTAGCATTTGCTGATGAAGCACTTAATTTATTATCATACCAATACATTCTAATTCTACTATCTTGATCACCACCTGAACCTGCATCTAGTATATGCATATATACGTTTTGAGTTTTTTTAACCCAACAACTAAAAGTCCATGTCTGCCTATTACCTGCACTACTAGGAGTTCTTTGTAAATATCCAGAATCAAATCTAAAACTATTAGCTATTTGATGGGTATAGAAATCACCACCACCTGCTAGGGGTGCCTGCCATAATTCACTATTTAACATATATTATCCTATCCAAATGCAATTTGTGCTGCTCCTAATTTAATAGAATTTGCTGCTGATACAAAATAAGGTATCACATCAATTGAGTTTGCTGCTGTACTAATCGTCAATGCAGCTGCTGCCGGAGTTTCATAGTCTGTTCCTGTACTTAAAGTTCTACTACCAGTGCCATCTTGAATAAATACTATAATACCAGACTGTCCTACTGCTTCTGTAGAAGGGTTTACTAAAGTTACATTACCTGTTGCTGTAAGCACAAAGTTTTGATTTGCGTTAAAATCTAATGTTACATTACCAGTTTGTGATCCTGCTGTCAAGGTCTTTCCACGAGCAGCAGCACCAAAGGTTGATACTAAGTTTTCATCTATGGATATTGCTGGGGTTGTTCCTAGTGCAGAACCTAAGCCTATCACAAGGTCATCGGCAGAGTCATCTAATCCTATATAGAAGTCTTGAGCATTGCCGTCAAACACAATCTTTGCATCCTCTGCACCAGCATCTCCAATTGTTAATGTTGGAGTACCTCCAGTTATAGTCACATCTCCGTCTATTGTCAATAGGCTATCGGCTACAGTAATCAGATCTGTATCATCGGTGTGGCCTATTGTTGTTCCGTTGATTAAAACATTATCAATATCTAGTGAACCACCAGAGATAAGTCCTGTAGTTGTAATTGTAGAAGAGCCAGTGTCTATAGTTCCAAACCCAGAAGTAATTGAACCAGAATTTAGTGCACCTGTTGTAACGATACCTGATCCACCAGCTATTGGACTCAATACAGAAGCTATTGCTGTACCATTAATTGTTATAACGTCAGCTTCTAACGTGCCATCTATATCAACATTCCCAGAGATATCTAATTCTGTAGCAATAATTTTATCGTTAAAAGTTGCAGCTCCAGCAGCACTACCATCTATTGTTAAGAATGTTGTGTCAGCACCTCCGTCTGTTCCTTTAAATACAATATCACTGTCATTAGCTGCAGCATCTATAACTATGTTACCAGAAGATGTTGTAAGAGTTACAGCTGCATCCCCAGCAGCTATGTCATCGGCAGCTACACTAGATCCTATGTATGTTTTAATTCTAGAAGCTGCAACTTTTCTATTTGTACCACCAGCAGCATCATCAATAATAAATAAATCTGCATCGGCTATGTCTGCCCCTATGTCCGTACCACCGTCTATATCTATGGCAGCAAGTGGTAAAGTTCCTGTATCTCCAGAACCTATTAAGTTACCTGTTGCTGTAGGCAATGTTAACACTGCTGAACTACCTGCAGAATGTGCAGGTCCTTTTAGCTGTACACCATGTGAGTTGTTTTCACAGTTAAACTGGATTGTACCCGGATTGGTATTACCCAATACAGATACATGTCCTGTACCTTTGGCAGTCAAATTAAGATCTATATTAGAATCATCACCTGTTGCAGATAATAGTGGAGCACTACCAGATGCAGCATTAGTTATATCAAATTGATTAACAGCAGAGCCAGTTGTTTGGAATATAATTTGTTCATTACCACTTTCGTCTGCAATAAAATGTGCATCGTCTATTAATATGTTTTGAGAATTAGTGTCTAAGTTGCCACCTAATTGTGGGGATGTATCTTCTACTACGTTAGCTAAATCTCCACTTGAACCGGTGCCAGCAATAACCGTAGCTCTTGTTATTTTTTTAAGACCACCACCGGATGCATCAACAGCTAAAAGAACATCACCAGATGCAGCAGTGCTAATTTCTGATAAATCTGTAACAGCTACAGGATTAAAGTTAGTTCCATCTGCAACAAGTATGTGCCCTGCAGTGTTTGTTCCCATAACAAGATCGTCACCAGTTATTGTAAGGTCTCCACTTACAACTACGTTACCTGCTACTGTTAGTGAACCATCAGCTAAAGTCATTAAATCTGTATCGTCTGTGTGGCCTATTGTTGTTCCGTTGATTAGTACGTTGTCAATATCCAACGATCCACCGGAGATAAGCCCTGTAGTTGTAATAGTAGATGATCCTGTATCAATAGTTCCAAAACCCGAGGTAATAGAACCCGAGTTCAAAGCACCAGTTGTTACAATGCTAGAACTGCCGGCTATAGCACTATATATAGAACCAATGGCTGTACCACCTATTGTTATAGCATCGGCTTCCATTGTCCCATCTATGTCTGCATTACCAGATATATCTAATGTTGCAGCATCTAACTCACCGGATAGAGTAATGTTAGTTGCCCCTGTAATAGCACCATTTAAAGCAACGGCACCGTTTATGTCTATGGTTGTGGCAGCTATTTGTATTTCTGTGTCGGCTACTATGTCAAGTTGCCCATCAGTAGAAGAGTTGATGTACAGACCAGTGTCTCTAAATTGTATTTTTTCATTAGTTGCTAAGAGTAAATCATCGGAGAACAAAAAGTAATCTTCATCTTCCATCCATGTAAGAACACCATCGTTGGTCTCTCCGTCAAATGTTAGTACAATGTCTGCACCTGCTGTACCTACTCCAAATGTTGGTGCAAGGAATGCTGCTGCTAATTGGTCAAATTCATTGTTTAAATCAACTGCTTCAATAACACCCCCGTCTACTATTGCTGATGAACTCTGTCTAGTATAAACAGCCATTTATCTTCTCCCTCCCGGTGTAAATTCTAATTCAAAACCTTTTATGGAAAAAGGAATGTTGTTACTTGTGTCTGTTATTTTTAATGCTACAGCAAAGCCTGAACCTTCTACAGCTTGTCGTGTTATTGGCAAGTCTCCTTGACCATATGCAGAAGTGCCAAATATGCCTGATCCAAAATTTGCCCCACCCCCTGAAGTAGTTAAAGAAAATACCGCAGGTTGAGGGGTGTTAATATCATCATAATTATATTTTATAAACATGCTTGCATCTACAGCACCTTCGGGTTTCCAATTAAGGTTTACTTTTTGCATGTTTTTTCTAACACCCGGATCACCCATTGTTATATCTGGTGATCGGTATGTTGCGTCAATGTTACTAGAGTAACCGCCCCTTGTCCAAACATTACCTGAATCTTGTTGGTAGATGTACCCATCATAACCACCATGTATAACTGTCTCTACGTTAGCTATATAGTCAGAATCACAGGATGATACTTTTAATCCTTTTATGTCAGCATACTCAAAACCCATTTGCTGTGCATTTGGATTCATCTTTATTGTTGCAATTATTCCTTTTTGTGAACCCTCAAAACCATCGGTAAGAGGGTAGAATATGCGATACTGAGACTTGTCTCGTATTACCAAAGAGGTAACATTATCGTAAGTGATATCATTGATTCTATCTTGGATTTGCTTAGAAACAGTTCCAAGCTCCACGTCACCAATTCTTGCTGTACCAGCAATTGTTCTGATACCATCGGCAGATAAGAATATAATGTCACCACCTAACTCCTGTATTGAATGATTAGCTATTGAACCCACGTTCTTTGCTACCTCAGCAAGTTGAAAGTCACTTGAACTTGTTCCTGCTACTTTATATATTCTCCTTTGGCAAAATATAAATAATTCGTTACGGAAAACTTTTAGTCCTGTAACTACGTCACCAACTTTTATTTCACCAGCACCTGTGTTAAAGTCATCTTCGGTAAATGGGCCAGAGAATATAACACTGTGTGTAGAGTTAGACATGCCACCGTAAAACATATGGTTGGCAAAAGATTTTACAAATTTAGGGTTGGTAGGGGCTGTGCCTCCACCTGTTGCATTTATTATATCTTCTGAAAAACTTGTATCTAGTGTAAAAGCTGCCGCTGCCCCTGTAGCAATTATTATTTTATCTGTGCCGTTGTAGTTATATTTATCAAAATCGTAAGTAAACGTAGTGCCTTTACTTGTAGCTCTACTTGTCCAACTACCAGTTGTTGTTCCAGTATATACTGTTCCACCCCTTGCTGCAACTATGATGTCATTGAATATTACAGACATTAACACTCTTTCGTCTGCATTTGCTACTTGGGGAACAATGTTTGTATTATATTTTGTAGTTCCGTTTAGTCTTCTATATCCACCAGTTATATCTGGCTCAAAATTAGACAGTTGTAATGCCTCACCGGGTTGCATGGTAAATACGTCTTTGTTAAGTACAAGACCCCCTGCACAACTGGCTGTAAATGGTTTTTGATATGAAGTATCAGGCATTCACATGTATCCTTGTATCTGTCATATATGCTTTAGTATTTATGTATTCTGTACGTATTATTTGCATTTGGTTGTTAAACTCTCCTAAAGCCATTTGTGCTGCTTGTGGATCGGATCGTAATATATATGCATAATATTTTGCTCTTGTAGTAATTACAGATTTAAACCTGTCGTCTAAATCCATAGTGTCCCCATGTGCAGATAAATCTGTGTGCACTTTCCAGTATTCATACTGTATTGCATAGTTGCTTTGATTTGGTACAGGGGATAGCCCAAACTTTTTATCTTGTGTAGCATAGACGTAGTCAGGAACACCTAAAGAATCTTTAGAGTTAGTTAAGTCCCTTTCTAAAAAACTTTTATTCCAATCATCATAGGTTAGGTACCTTAATTTTTTTACAGGTATATCTTCGGATATTCGTATGTAATCTACATCCATATTTGTTGCTGTAGACGGATTGTTTACTGTAACAAATGTAGTCTGTGCTGTTGCTGTAAATGTAGTATCTAAAACATTGCCAGACCCAAAGTCAGACACAGTTAGTGTTGTGCTTAAATTAGTGGTGTCTTCAGCAGAAGTACCTACTTGTACTTTCAATGCTTGCCCTGTACTGTTTGAATCAAAAACTCTTACCTGTATTCTATACGCCGTATTCTTTACTGTAGAAAATGATTGGTGAGCAGCATAGTCGTTTAATCTTAATCTACCGTTTCCACCAGAGTTATATGCAGCACTTCCGGCACCTGCTATTGTTGTCCAGCTAGATATGTTAGAAGTAAATTCACCGTTTGTTAACAGTTCGTTTGGTACAAGTCTAAATGTATCCCAATCCATTTTTCTATATGCAAGATCGCCACTTTGTGGTGAGGCTGAAGATGGTAGAGCATAAGTTCTTTGCCCAGCATTTGTAACTTGATGAGTAGATTTGTACAGATCTGGTATTTCGGATAGAGAATTATATACTTCATGCATAGCTTTTACTACAAATTTCTTTACAGCAGTTTGTATTCCTCTACTACTAGAAAAGTTAGAGGATGTTAATTCTGATTCATTCAATTCGTTTAGTACGTTGTTTACTAATACTAGATATGTTGTTGCCACTATTCTATCCCCATTGTTTTTTTGCTACAGTTTGTGCAGCTTTAGTAAGTTCTCCGTAGTGGTATAATCTTTTACTACTTTTGCTGTGTGTTTTACCAGAATGTAATGTTCCATCAGACATTTTGTGCATGCCCCCTTTATGGACTTTACCTTGTTTAGTATAGTGATTTACACCTTTCATCTAACAATTCCACTTTCTTAATGCCTTATTAATTCTTGATTTAGGATCATTTTTCTTTTTTGCCCCTGTTAATTTCTTTTTCATTCCACTCATTCTGGCACAAAAACTCTTTCTTCTACTTGCTGCCTTTGATCCTTTTTTTAATTTGGATGGCTTGGTTGTTACAGCTGTTTTTAATTTTGATCCGGGGTTAGCTTTTCTGTAGGAAGCTACTCCTTTTTTATTTAATCCGCCTGATTTAGATTTGCCTTCTTTTCTTTGCCATGCCGGTGTTCTAGCCACTATCTAACCCTTAGCTCTTTTAGCTTTATTTTTTGCAGAATTTGGAAACCCTGCTTGCATATTTTTATAAGCTTTAGCTGAGATTGTGGATTTTTTCTTTGTGTTACTTGTTCCAGCTTTTTTCTTTGCGTTAATGTTTGCATACAAACCTCTTTTAGCCATTTAGTTATCCAATTTTTTTAAGATTAAATTTAATGTTTGTGTAATGGATTTTAAACGAATTTCCATTTCTTCTATTCTATCGTCTGCAGTTGTTTTAGGTTTATATATTTTTTGTGTAGATCTTACATCTATTGTTGCCATAGATTTTCCTTTACTTAAATTGAGGGAGAAGAATAACCCCTCCCCCAAAGTTGTTTAGTACTAACTTACAGTATCATGTTGAGCGTCTGTATTTGTGTCAGTTTCAGAATTTCCTGAAACATCACACAGAACAGCAAACACTCTAATTTTACCAGCAGATGAATCTGCACCACCGATAAGTATGTCTAAAGTATCTGCAGATGCTGCTATATGTCTAGCAGTTGCAGTCAATGTACCATAACCTGTTGCGTTAGAGTCACCGTCAACATAAATGTCAACGTCTCCACCTGTAATACCCATATCCATAGTAGCAGAACTAGAAAGTGCAGTTATCACTTCTATTCCAGCTTCCATGATTAAAGTCTCTGCAGGTATGTCTAGTACTTGTAAAACGTCTGCATTGTCTGGTCCAGTGCCACCTCTAAGTTGAGATAAATCAATAGTATTCTCAACTAAATAAGGTACCCTTCCATTAGAAGGATGACCTGTTGTGCCACCGGCACCGGTTACATTTAATGTACCCATTTTATATTAATCCTTTCTAATTTATGTATTTAAATCCACTACACCAGTGAATACACCTTTGTAGCCATCACCTGAGCCACGAAGTACTTTACGACCAAATACGTGTAAACCACGAACTATGTCAGAGAAACTATCTGGATCACGTATTACTTCTGTTTTAGCAATATGTGAAGCAGTAGCTACTGCAGACATATGTCCAAACAAGACATCAGCTTCACCTGATGTTCCTGAAGGTCCAAATGTATTTGCTGCATCTGATCCTGTAGATCCAACAACCATAACATTAGTTTGATACAGAGTAAAACCATGTATCTTTCTATCTGTTACTTGACCGTTGAATAAGTTGGATGGGCCTCCTGTTACAGAAGCATCCATAACTTTTGAGTCAGCCTGTCTTAATATTTCAAAGAACTGAGGACTGGCACAAAGCCAACGGTTTTCACCCGGAACGTCATTGTCGTCTAATACACGAGCTGCTGTACTAAGGTAGTTTGCTATTTCGTTACCTGTATTACCAGATATAGCAGTACCTGCAACACCCAATGTGCCATCTATAGTAGCAGCACCATCGTTAATTGCGTTTAGTACGTTGAAGTCGTATGATTTCTTCAGAGCATATGCACCTGAAGATGTTGCAAGAGCTTCCCAGTTTACGTGAGCTTGTCTTTCTTCTATATCGTCAACTTTAAACGCAAAGTAATTGCCTTGATCCACTGTTAGTGTGATTTGATCATCTGCAAGTGTTTGTGTGTTTATAGTTTGTCCACGACCATAAGAAGCCACAGTAACTGTTGGTTCTTTTAGTATGTTTACAGTATCACCGTAATTCTCAATTTCTCCGGTATAATCAGTATTTGTAATTGCTTCAGCAACCGATGCCCTACGGAAATATTTAAGAACTTTTTGACTGTAAATAGCAGGTGCCCAATTTCCAGAAGGTAAATTCTGGTAACCAGCTGCTGATCCCATTGTAGCCATATTAAGTTATCCTTAAAGTTATGCTGAGTGGTTGACTCTACCATCTTGCATGGCAGCATCAATCTCAGCTTCATATTTCTCAAAGTCCCAAGGTTTCATATTTTGAATTTCAGACATATTCCAAACTTTTTTATTCCCGGAGGCTGACCTCGCAGGATTAGTTTTAGTTTTTAATACCGCCTGAGCTGCATCCAATTTACGATTTGAGACCGCTCTAGTTTTGTTTGACGAAATACCCACATCCGCTTTGTATAAGTCAACAGTGCGAATTGCCCATTTAGAATCAGTATTGTTTTTACGAATACCATCCGCTATAGTGGCAGGTTGTTCCTCAAGCCATGCTAAAAATTCAGGAGTAGCCTTGATTTCATTAAAATCAGGGTGGGCTGAATTTAGCTGCTTAAATGCAGACTGTACAATTAACTTCTGTTCTTTTTCAGTAAGCTCGTTAATTTTAGCTTTAAGATCAGCAGTTTTTTGGTCAGCCATTTCGTGAGAGATAGTTTCAACAACTTGATATACATCTGGATATTTTTCTCTAAATTGAGCCAGTTCTTCCTTAGTTTTAGGAGGAGCATACTCTTGTTCTTGTTGTACTTTTTCAGCTACATTAGCTTGGGCAGCAAGAGTTACTTTTTCTTGTTTCCATTCATTTAGTTGCTGATCGTAGTATTTCTTTAGATCGTCATATCTTTTCTTATAATCATGTTCTTGTTTTTCTGTTTGTACCTCTTCATTGTTAGGAACAGCACTTGCAGTGTTTGCATCCATAAAACCTTCAGAGTCTTGTTGGGTAGCCTCTACGGTGCCAACTTCTTCTGGAGTTTCTATATCATCTTCATATACATCGTCTTTATAAGCACCTCTAAACATAGATTCTCTACTATCGTCTTTGATTGCAGAGTCGGGCTTATTTGTAGTCTTCAGTTCTTTCGCCATTTTTGTTTTCCTTCATGTGGGGCCTTCTTTAGGGTAGCCACTTCGGTTGTTGTATGTAGGGGCCGTTGAAGAAACGGGTAGCCTACGCTATATTTAACCCGGAGGTTAAAACTATTGTAAGTTCTCTATTACACTATTTGCATAGTTTTCTTTTTGGTCATTATCTTGATGCCCATAATAGGAACCTAAAAGTCCTTTTAAAGTACTACTTTCTTCTCTTAAAGATTTTAATTGCAATACTCTTTTGTAAATATTTTTGTACATTTTTTCTGAATTATCTGGAAGTAATTCTGGAGGTATACCCTGTTCTTGTTTTGATTTATTACTTGGTAAAAAATACCCCTCTTTTACATATTGTATAAATTCTTGCGGGCTTATGCCTAATACTCCCAATGCATCTCTACCTTTAGGGGATTCTCCTGTAGATACTGAACGGCTTGCACTACCGTCAAATAATTGTAAATTTATATTTAATGTTTGAGCAGCAGTTATTTTATCTACAAAACTTTTTTCAGTTTCACTAAGCAGTTTTACAAATTCTGGATCTGTTAAAGTTTTTTTAACAATCTGCACTGGCCCAAACGCTGAACTTCTTCCGGCTGGAGAAAAACCTTTACCAACTTTTACAAAACTAAATTTAGGTGTATCTCCTCGCCACTCATATTTTGCTGTAGCATCATAGAGTTGATCAGGTGTGTAACCAAAATATGTTTGAACTTCTGTTGGTCTGTCCCCTGTTTCTTGAGGCACAAAATCTGTGGGTTCAACAGTGCTATCTGGAACATAATTTGTTTTAGGTAGATCTTGTGTTGTTGGTTTATTTTTTTCAATTTGCCTTTGCATCAAATCTATTTGGTTTTCCCTATCTGGATTTTTTTTTTCTACGTTATCGGGTGCAGCAAGTGGTGAAGGTATGTCCGTAACTGCTGTTGAAACATCTGATCTAGATTGAACATCTAGACCCATTGCTGCCTCTTGGATAATTGGAGGCAAATTACTTTTTTGTTTAGGTTGTTCAGCTAACATTTTTTTAGTTTCTTTTGTTCCTACACCATTTATTTCTTCTAATTTATCATAGCCTATAACTGCCGCAATAACATCAGGAATAATAACTTCACCTTTAGATACAAGAATTTTTTCAGCATCTACAGGAATTTTAGAAGTGTCTAATTTTATTCCTTTTTCTTGTAGATAAGCCATAGCCTCTTCTATTAGATCATATAGTTTTCTTACACCTATTTTTCTAACAGCAGCAGCATTGATTACAAATCCATCACTTTCTGCAGGAACATCATCAGCAACACCAGATTTATCTGCCCCGGGTTGATTTACTACACCAACAGGGCCTGCTGCAACTTGACCAGCTTCTTGTTCTGGTGGTTTTTCCATTTCTCCCCCTAAAGCTGACATTTGGGGAGCATTTTGAGGCATCTGCCCTTGTGCAGGGCTAGGAGGTACCATAGGTTGCATTTGACCTTGCTGAGCTACATTACCACCACGCATAGCATCTAACGATACTCCTTGTGGATTTATAGAGCTTGTTTCTTCCAGATCCTGCGGATTATCTCCTGCAGCCTTCTGTAAAAGACCCATAAATTGAGCAACTATAGGTTTTGCTTCTTCCATAAAATTTTGTTCTTCAGGACTAAGATTTTCTTGTATTAATGCTTCCAGTTTTTCACCTTCAACGGTAGCACTTCCTTCTGTTAAAAATTCTTGGTCAAATTCTTCTATTTCAGGCATCTTCTATTAATCCCGTTACATATTTAGCTCGTCTAGCTGTTTGTTTTGCCCACCGAGAATCTCTTGCTTCTACAGCAGCTTCTTTAAAACGATCTTCTTGCATCAAAGCTAAAGTTTTTTTAAATTTAAGAACTCCAGTCATACCTAACTGAAATCTCATGTGCATCAACGCCATTTGTATTTTAGCTGGTTTAGATCTCCACCAAGATAGGCTGTTGTCTAAACTTGCGGAACATTCGTCTATGTCGTTGTGTAGTAAATAGATAGCTTCGTCTTTTGTAATTTTGCCACCTTTTTCTGGGTCAATCAATCTACCTATGCCAATTGTTGCATAACCTTCGCTGTCTACGTATTGATGAAGTACCAGACCTTCGTGGTCTATCAACGAGTCTACCAATTCAGACTTACGGAATCCATCCACTATCATTTTTTACCTAACATTTTAGTAGCCCAACGAATACCAAGTGATGCGGATATTGCACCGATAAATGTGTAGCTGTACCACTCTGGTGCTCTAGATACATAATCCCACCCAAGCATGACGTACTCCTGTGTCCAAGGAAGAAAAGAGCCAATGAATGGCATAGTTATTACAAGCAACGCAAACTCATCTTTGTAGCTATACTGTTGTTGTTTTAATGCCTCTACATCGTAATTTATTTCTGAGTCTGCTGTTTTTTCAATGCGTTTTATTTCTGCATCTACTTTTGCTTCTGCTATTTTTGCTTTTGATTTAATTTTAGTTGTGCGTTCTTCCATGTATGATTTTACAGGTGCACTAACTAAATTTACAATTGGTCCTAAAAATGATAATAACATTTAATAATTTGATCCTCCGTTACCTTCGTTAAACCTTCCAACTAAATTATAATATAATATGTCATATGGGTTATCTACATCCCTTACTTTTGATTGACTGGTAAGATTTCGTGTATGGCGGCCGTAATAATCTATCGGAGATGACGTATCTGGTTGCCCCGTATCAACAGTTCTATAAATTTCAGTAGGAACTCCATCTCTAGTCAATTCTTGACCTATACCCGCTTTTTTTGCATCATATAATCCGCCACGTTCCATAGCTCTTTCTCTATAGTGTTCATTAAATTGTACCATAGCAGCTTCATATTCTTTTTGTGACCCAATTTGTTTTCCATTTACTTTAGGTGATCCTTGCATAAATCCTTTTATCTCCATTATAGATCGTATCATCATAGAAGCATCTGCATAACCACTTTGATTTATATTTTCATATCTTCCTAATCTAGAATTTTCAGCTAAAGCTTTTTTATATGCTGGCTCATAAAATTTTAACCCAAAGTAATCTTTAAACGTATTTAAATAATCCGAAACTGCTGCTGCACCCGCTTGTCCAGATTCAGTTCTGTAACCATTATAACCATACCCTGAAGTTGCTTGAAAATAGTTATTTTTAAACGCTATATCAGCTCCACCTTTTGCATATTTAGGTTTCCCCCTTCGGCTTTTTAAAAAACTTACTAATCCTTTAAAAGCTCCATACGCTACTGCTACAGGGTTTCCAGTAAATATTGCATATGTAGCTATTGCAGCATCTACTTTACCCTCTGTAGTTTGTGGGATACCTCCTTTAAAGGTATAGTACAAAGCAGCTGCTTTAATAGCGTATGGAGCATACTTAGATACATTAGCAGCAATTTGTTCTCCAGTTCCCGGGGGAATATACGGAGCTAACCCCGTTTGTGTTCCCATTCCACCGTAGATACCTTTTGCTGCATCAAATGCGTAAGCAGACATAACTTGTCCGGTTGTAGATAGAGTAGAGGCAAATTCTGCCCCGTATGGGCCAGAGTAGTCTAGTGCAGCTAAATTACACGGTGGAGCATCAAACCTTTCTGGTGGATCAAAAAGAGATTTTACTTCACTACCTACTTTTCTTGCTCTATTAATATCCCCAAAAGTATCTTGCAAATCTTGCATTTGTTCCTCTAACCAAGATAAATTTTCTTGCTTAGGTCCCATTTGCTCCCCACCCTCTTCTAGTGACATGCTGTCATCAGTAAGAGAAATGTCTTCTAACATCTGTCTATCTTCTATAGTTACAGTATCACCTAATTGTGTTGCTGTAATATCCTGCTGTTCTAAAGCATTTAGATTTGCTACAGGAGTTTCTGGAAAAATGTCTCCAGCGTAGGATGTGTACTTTGATCTCTGTTTAGCTTCTTCTTCACGTTTCTTTTTTAGAGCCTCTGGACTTAGTCCTTTTACTAAACTATCTAAGCCGTACCCTAAAAAATCTTCTCTCTTTAACGATACGGAAGGAGCGTCATCTAAGGATACACCTTCCAATGAAGCTTTTTGACTACCTTCAAGCTCTTCTTTAAATTCTTTTGAAATTTGTTCAGAAGAAGATCGTTCAAAAGCTGTGACAGTAGGGTCTTGTACTTTTTGAAATGGTGCTAACGCATTAAGAGACATTCTTTCTCATTTCTTTAAAATTATCCTTCAACTTGAGGAGCATTTCCAGTAAACCCGCTTTCCCCTGCAGTCGGTACACTTCCAGTTCCGATGGTGCTACCACCAGTGCCGCTAGGGTCTGCTTGTGGAGGTTGTTGAGGTACTCCTCCAACACCTGCCATTCCAGCTTGTCTTGGCTGAGGAGCGGAGTTAGGGCCTTGAGGGGCTCCTTCCGGTTGTTCTGGTTGTTGGGCATCTTGTAATCCTTTAAGTATTTCAGCGTATATCTGTGCTTCGTTTACATCGTTTACTAAGCTGTCAGGATCAATATCCTGTGATATAGCTAGTTCTTTTAACAGGTTTGGTATTTTAATAAATGGTGCAAGCATTGGATTTCCTACAGTTTGCAACAATGCTGTTAATCTTTGTGAACGTACTTCTTTTTGCATTACAGAAGCAGCTCCTTTTGGTTTAATTTCAAGATCTCCTTCTATATCTGGGTTATCTTCATTAAACTGCATGTTCCATTGAAACAATGCCTCTCCTACAGGTTTAAGAAGATAATCATCTAAGTTTTTAATAACTGTTTTTATAGATAATCCTGAAGAGCCTAGCAACATAGATAAACCTGCAGCAGTTCTGCCTGTACCTGTTACACCAGTTTGACCATGCATAATGCTTGGTATGCCCGTTTCTTCATCAGCAAGTTGCCTTGCTTTGTCATACATTTGTATATTTTCACCAGCGGTGCTAGGAAATTTTATAGCGTTTACAGCAGTCCCAGTAACTCCTGACTGTCTTCTAAACACTTTTCCGGGAAAAATGTCGTAATTCTGTCCGGGTACAAGGGATGTTTCATCTACATCAAATACAAGGTTGCCAGCAAGTGCTAAATTATCTATAGCCATGCGTACATGCCCATTCATTAACATCTGTGCATCTTCCATGTTTTCTGGAATACCCACACCCCATATTTGATAGGGGTTTATTTCATATGGAAATATAGAATAGGGTAATCTAGCTGGCGTAAATGGATTTATACAAGCCCTTAATATTTGACCTCCTGAAATCCAAATGTTTACTTGAACTTCATCTAAATCATCCATGTCGGCAGCTTCTTCTAATCCTATTTGTTTAGCAAAAGTAGAATCTATTGTTCCCCAGTATTCTAACACTTCGTATCTTTCACTATCTACATATGGTTGAGTTTCGTCATCACGAATTGTATCTTCAAAATACTTTTCTTCGTAATTACCACCCCCAGCAATAACTTCTCTTATTGCTTCAGGATCAAACATAGGCATATTCATAAGATTACGTAATTGGGAACGATTCATTTTATGACGTTGTATAATGTACTCACAATCATCTACATTTGTTGCAGATGGATCGGAATATACATCCCAACAACTGACAGCTTCTAGACGAGGAACTAATTTAGGATACGGAGTGTATGTTTTTGCACCCGACTCATCTTTTTCCCATTTATGAACAGTTTTACCAAAGTTAAATGGTCCTTTAATTATTCCTGTACCCAATAGAGCAGATTCAAATATAGCATGACGTAAAACATTTACAGCATTAGTATCTGTAAGCTGATCATGCATAACTTTTTCCATACGCAAAGCTGCTTTTTTAGCTGGAGATATTTGGGGTTCTCCCATCCTTGAAGGACCTTCTGCTAAAGGAGCGTCTGCCCCATATTTGTTAGCTAATGATCCTAAAAAATCTAAATCAGCAGTTGCTTCTGTTGCTCCCGGATTTAATTGTTTTCCGTCACCTTCAAAACCATATGGACTAGATGATATTTCATCAGCTGGTGTTTTAAGGTGAGCAAATTCTGCAATTCCTTCTGGTACAGGAGTAGACTCTACAGTAATTGGAAATTTTTTATTAGCAAATAAAATATCTACAATTTGACCATAAGCAGCAAGCACTTTAGTTTTAGTTATTTTTATAAATACCTTAGATTTTTCAGTACTTGTGTACTGTGTAGTAGAATCATAAATACCCCTAAAATTTTTATACGCTTTTAACCAGCGTTGTTCATGGGTTTGTCTACCGTCTTCGGCTGCTCTCATACGTTCTTGAATTAAACCTATAAGTCCAGAGCCTTCAGCTAAGGCTTCTTTTGCATCAATTGGATCAGACATACTGTTCCTTCTATATTATGGTGTGTACTTTGAAGCACCCATTACTGTACCTAACGCACCTGTTTGGTTTGCTGAGACAGATTTAGAGTCTTGTGTAGATTGAAATGGTCCGTTAATAGTACCGGCATTAGCACCAGCAATGCTTCCATCTAAAGCTTCACGATGTAATGAACTTTCATTAGCTTCATTCATTGCTCCTTGTTTACTCATCTGGCCCATTATGTAACCTGATTTGTAAGCTCCTGATACTCCTTGTGGCATGGTAGTCTCCTTTTATAGTTGTTGTTGTTAAAATACTTCTTGTTTTTGTTCATCTAGATATATCAATTTACGACTATCTAAAATTTCTTTATCTTTATCAGATAAAAAAGAACCTTCTGATTGTCTTAATTCTGCTACGTTTTCTTCTGTACTTGCAGGTTCCATCATAAGATTAGACCTAATTGTAATGTCTTTTTCTTCTGCAGATTTTAAATTTTTAGCCCGTTCTCCTGTATAATAATTTTCCGGAACTTCATTTGGAAATATTGCAAATTGAGCAAGTTGTTCTTCTACTGCTCTGTCTCCTTGTACTGCATATCTAATAGGTTCAAGAAGACCCATATATGGAAGTGCCTTTAGTCCTGCTTTTCCTATACCGTTTCTCCAAGCTTTTAATCTTTGTTGAAATGTTCTTGGAGTTTCTTCGTTCATTCGCACAGGCCTACTGTCTTCTAACCTATTTTGTTCATCCATAATTTCTTCATCAGTTAAATTAGTACCTCTAATTGCATCTCTACTATCTTGGGCTTTTGCTCCCCTTTCCGCATCTATATTAAATTTACGTTCTGTTTTTCTTTTAATTTTTTCTTCTTCAAGAAATTTTTCGTTATTTGATATATCCTCTAAAGTTTCTTGATTTAATTTTGAAGCTTCAGCAAATCTTTTACGAGAATTAAGAAGAGCTTCCGACACTGCATCATCAATATAGGCAGCATTGTTAGCATCTAAAGTGTGTAATCTACTGCTATTAGAATTTAAATTTTTAGCAAAATTAGTTTCGTGACTTTGCTCCCAATCTATTAATGCAGCTTTTGGCATCCAACCCATAGCGTAAGTATGACGTAAAATTGCATCTTTTGCAGGTATTGCTGTATTATGTTTTACTTTAATTTCTGTTTCTGGTATAAGTATTTTACCACCAGTATTTTTGTACTCATTAATAACTCCATCTTTAGATAGTAAACTTTCTACAGAATTATAACCAGAGTAAGCAGTGTATTGATTATCTAAAATATCCATACCCGGAGTTATTATAGTTCTTAAAGCACCTTCAGTACTCATATATTTTATCATGGATACTGGAAGTTTTATACCATGTGTTAAATTTTGATTATTAATAGCATTTTGAGTTATATAAAAAGGGTCTCCTTGTGGTAAATCTCCTCGTGCAAAAAGTGCACCAGATCTATCTTTAGCTAAATTTCTTATAAAAATTCTTGTTGGATTTTTTGTTTCATATTCTCCTAATCTTTCATTAAATACTTTAAATACTTTAGATGCATCTGTATTGTCAGGAACATATGTATTTTTTAAATTATCTACTATTTCTTTATTTATTACAGCAGCATTTGGAAAAAGTTCTTTTCTACCATCTAATAGAGCTAACTGTCTGGCTCTTAAAACATAGTATCTTTCTAAATCTGTAAAATACGATAATCTACCTTTAGCAACATTTGCTTTTAAATTTTTAACTGCATCACCGCTATTATCTAATGTAGGATTATTTACATCATCAAAACTATCTACAGTTAACCTACTAAATTCAGCCGCTCTATCTCCTGTTAAAAATAGTAACCTAGCAGTAATTCTATCAATACTACCTTTTGGATAAGTTTCTATATGGCGAGTTGTTGTAGCATATATATCATCTGGTATACTTGTAGGAACAACTCTGTCACCTTGACCACCAATCTTTACGGCATAGCTACTATCTCCCGCAGATAATCTACTCATAGGTTTAACATCTGTATATTTTTCAAAAGTTGGGTCCATATAACCTTTTAATATTTTAGGACTACCAAGTTTTTTATCTAATATATATTTTTGATTACTTAACTTTACATAATCTTTTGGAGACATATTAGCTATACGCATATCATTGTCAGGAAAACTATGATTTCTATATTTTATCATAGTTGTAATCATTGCACTAACATCTGCTTTATTTAAACCTTTAGCAGCATTTACAGTGCCAGACTCTAAACTTTTTAATATTTTACTTTTCATATCAGCGGGTATAGAAGTATTCTGCATAAATGCTTCATAAGATTTTGCAGTCATTCCCGGTTGGGTTGTAAGCCTCTCAATAAAAAGATCTTCTACGGTAATATCAGCCATCAGTATCCAAATACCTCATTTTCCGGCACATATCGTTGCATCTGCCTACTAGAATAGTACGGTGTGCTTGCATTGTGCAAAGATCGCACCATCATCATATATCGTAACGCATCGTATGCGTGGTCGTCTGCTTTTGTGTCTACATCCTCTGGGTTGTGCTTAGATAGAGGCAATGTAGGGAGTGTTCTTACTAAATTTGTACAATTGTCCATAATTCTTACTCTTGGTTGTCCTCTGCTGTCACAAGCTAGTCTTCTATGTATTTCTATCTTTCCTGCTAGTCTGTTTCTGTCGGATGGTATCCATCTACAGCCTTTTCTATTCATTGTTTCTGCTATACTTGGACCTAGCCCTGTTCTGTTCCAACAACTGGCATCTAATACAGATATTTGCATGGTTGGGTCGTTTCTTTCTAACTCTAAGATTAGTTCACCAAGAGCTTCGCCGGTTCTACCCTTTATATACAGCTCTCTATATATCCAGATATTGTTATCCCAGTCTATAGCACCCCAAAGAATACAAGAAGGACTACTGTAGCCATAATCTCCGGCACGTACCCTAGCCCAACCATCAGGTGGGTCAAAGGATTCCACGACATGTAGCGATCTACTAAATTCTGTAAAAGCTGCTCCCTCTGCGACATCCCAGTCTCCTTCTAATAATCGTTTTCGTTCTACTTCTGGTAAGGAGAGCAACATAGCTTCGTATTGCCCATCTATAGCAAGATACGGATTGTCTGTCAACCTTGCTGGTATAAATTTTTTTAGAAATAAAGGTTGCCCTTCTTTTGTATGTCCTGCAGGATACCTTATTGTTTTCTGTGTGTCAAACTCTTTTGCCCAAAATGCTGATCCGGGTGGGGATGGGTCTATGTACATCTTCTTTACCCACCAACCTCCTACTCCACCGGGGTTAGCTGTGCACCTCATGTAGAGACCAAGCTGTGGATCGGTACTTCTAAGTCTAGATCTTAGGTAGTTCCACACGTATGGAGTAGGATACTGTGTTATTTCGTCTATTCCTATCCAATTAAACGCTTGTCCTTGGTATCTTGTTACGTCTCTGTCGTCATCTACGTAGGAAAACCATATTTTAGCCCCAGAAGGAAACTCCCATGTAGACTTTGCTTGCTTAAACACTGCCCCCGGCACTGCTTTCATGTACAATTGCCTACTTTTGTCTATAAGTTCGGTCAATTCTGGTAGAGTACGTCTTAGTAGTAGGCCTCTGTGGTTAGGGTTACCTACATCTCTTAAAACATCAGCAAGAAGTGCATATGATTTGCCTCCTCCAGCTGCTCCCCCGTACAATACGTCTCTTTCTGGGCTTTCTAAGAACTCTGCCTGTGGTCCATCGTTAGATTTAAAGACAACTTCGTTCTCAGCAACGTGGTTTCGTACTTTTTCTGGTAAAGCTAGTAGTTCTTCCTCAGATATAGGTTCTTTTCCATGTCCTGAGAGAGCTGCGTCTATCTTACCAAGGCTTTCTTGTAGTTTATTTGCCCTGTACCGTGCATTTACGGCACGTTTTGATTCTTTTTTTGCTTTTGCTTTAGCGTTAGATAGTTTTGTTGATACGGACTTGCGTATCGCTTTCCTATCCAGTTTGGCTTTCGCTGCCATCTAGGTGTGTTCCTAACTTACTGCGTTTCTTTAAACCTTCATCAGATATATATCTATCTGTTTTTGCCAATAGCCACTGGCTTGCTTTTCGCCACCCGCAAGACTTAGCGTATGTTAACGCTTGATCCAGTGCCTGCAGTTCTTCTGGTATAGGAGACAAGTGTTTTTCGTCTTCTGTATCTAACACATAACCAAAAGGTATGGTGCTTGTTTTTCTTCGGATTTTACCAGAGTTTTGCATCAGCAAACATTTCCCTTTGTTCTTCTTCTGGAGTATCATACAATTCATCAATAGCTTCTATCTTATCTTGATTGTTTGCAATAGCTCCTATCCACTTATCCATCTCTGCTGTAACATCAGAGTGTTCTCCAATACCTACAGCAGAATGTAATAATACATCAAGGTTAGCTTTTGCTAAACATATATTAGCCACGTACTGTGCCCTTAATGCTTGTAACCTCATAGTTTAGTCTTTCTTTTCACGTATAAAAAATCCAACAGCACCGGCTGCACCACAACAAATCATAACTACGCTTTGCCACAGGTCATTTGGTACCATTATACCTAACATAGCAAATACACCACTGAGTGCTGCATATGATGAAGGCTCTTTAAATCTATTCATTAGTTCAACCATTATTATCTTCTCCTTGTTTATCAGTCATACACGCACAGGGATTTTCCTCTGAACATGTACAGTTTTCACAATCACAATCTTCTCGGTTGCAATACTTTTTATCCTCGTCTGCCATTACTGGCCAGCCAAAGGATTATCTAAAGCTCTTTGTAACATTGTACGTAACCTTTCTTCTAACTCTTTAAGTTTTGTATCAAGTGCTTCGGCTCTACGGTTTGCATCAGATTCAATTGCAGTTCTTTTGCCATCAAATCTGTCAGATGCATGGTCAATTAGATCTCGCATGTCTTTTTCTATATTTCTAAGTTCTACTCTTACTTCTTGTCCAAGTATTCTAGACCTTCTCTCTATACCAGATATTTGATCGTGAGCTTCATGTATACTTGATCTTAAATCTGTACGAATTGTTCTTGCATCATCTTGTGCTGCACCAACTAATTCTTTTACCGCAGACATCTCTGTTTCTATATTTGTTTTTAACGAGTCTAACTCAGTCTCTACTACCGTTTCTATGCCAGTTAATTTTTCTTCTAGCACATCAAGTTTTATAGTAAAGCCAGTAAGATCAGGAGCAACGTAGCCATCTATCTTTTTCTCCATTGCTACCCAACGTGCGTACCCTTCAAAACCAGCCCAAAGACTTCCTCCAAGTGTACCAAGTAAAGGTAGGATTAGCAGTAACTTACTGCCTTTAACTTTAATTCCTTTATATTCTACCTCACTACTCATACTGTTGTCCAATCATTTTTTCTATTTGTAGATTTGATCGTACACTAAGGTAACTTCCTAGGGGGTCAGGCATAATAGAATCTGTATATATATCTTCTGAAACATACCACGTTGGCTGTACAACTGTTGCTGCATTTTGGTATGTTGTTATGTTTGGACCAAGGGCATTAACAAGAGCAAGGGTTGTAATCTGTGATACAGGGTCGTAGCTATTTGGTAACCCTGCTATAATTTGATTTGCTTTTTCTTGTTTCTTTTCCTGCTCTTTAGTTGGCTTTTCCTCCACTGTTTCTTTTGGTTTTTCCTCATTAACTTCCTTAGCTACAGGTTTTTCTTTTGGTTCTTCTTTTGCTACTTTTTCTTCCTTTGGTTTGTCCTGCTCTTTAACAACTTTTTTAACTTTAACTGTATTGCTAGTAGCTGTCTCTTCTTCTGAGCTACTCTCCTCTTTAACTTCTTCTTTAACTTCCGGAGTTGTTTGCATTGGTTTATCAGCAACTTCTACAGTCTCCTTCACTTCTTCTTGTGCAACTTCTACTGGTTTAGGTTCAGGTGCCTCTATTTTTGGTTCTTCTACTGGTTCACTCATTGGTTCTACGTTGTTTATAACAACTTCTAACTCTTGTTCTGGCATCTTGACTGCTACAGTTTCTACTTCCATACCTATATTCTGTATTTCTTCTACCATAGTTTCAACCTCTACCATCACCTCTTGCATGGACATTTCCCCCATATCCACATCCTGAAACAAACCCTCAACGACACCAACACTTAAAGTTTCAGGCATACCCTGTACATCATCCATACTACCCATAGAAATTGTAGGCTTTAAATCAAAATGCATTACCGTATCCATGTTTTGCATTTCTGTTTCCATCTCTTGCTGTTCTTCTACAGTAGCACTTTCATATGTATCCATTAGTTCTAACTGTATAGACTCTTGCATTTGCATCGGCTGGACTATTTCAATCCAAGTATTTACAACTGTTGTTATGACATTGTAGTTTACTGTATAAGATACATTGTCAAACAAAGGGCCGGTAGCAAGGTTTGTGTTATCTACCCCGCCAACTCTTACGAATACTCTATCAAGACTGTTATCAAAATCATAGGAGCCTGTATACGTAGTGGCATTGTTGTTGTTCTGTAAGTTTATTTCTCCGGTGTCCCACTGTAGTACGTTATTGGAATACCCTTTAGTTTGGAAATATGCACTATCTTCTGTGTCATAAAAGTGCATAGATAATTCCCAATCTAGTGCACCCCCTTGTGTTATGTGAAAGTTACTTATATCTACATACTGGTCAAAGGTAGTTAAAGTAGACCCCGTAATCTCAGCGCACTTACCAGATCCAATTTCTTGTGAGGGACAGGTACTGTGCATCTTTGCTGGTCCAATTCCTCCCCAGTCTGAATCCATGTCTCCTTCTTTGGTGTTGCCCACAAGACCCTGATCTGCGTGGAGGATGTCTCCGGTTGTTTGGTTTTCAATAATTGTAATCGTTTGAGTAACTGTATCAATGTGGCCTTCACCTAAATGTTCTGTTTCTACTTCTTCAACGATTGTTTCGCCTTCTTCTAGTAGTTCTGCCCGTGCTACACTACAATAAAAAAAGCAACAATAACAAACTGCCACCAATGCTAAGACCAGTAGCTTCTTCTTCAGTGGGTAACCAGTCCACATCTGTAACATTTTCTTCAACCCATTTATCATAATCTGGTTTCATCTCCGGATTCTCTGCCCATGCTGTTGCAGCCTCTATTCCTATTTTTCCTCTAAATGGGCACGGGGTTCCTGCCATTTCCATCGCATTAAACACCCTTGCATCTTGGCAGAGCATAGCTACGGCTCCTACTTTCATTCCCATTCTATATAAGGCACGGCTAAGTTTTAGTCTTTCACAATTCATGTCTCTTATAGATGTGCCACCTGCTACACCTAATATTTGAGTTTGTATCGCTGCACTCGCTGCATAACTACAAACATCTTGGTTATTGTTGCCAAACGATGGGGCGTTAGCTGTGCCAACCGTTCTGTCAACCGTGGTAGTTCCCGACACGGTACTACTGGTGGATGTCACCGTATTTGTTTGTGCCCAAGATTCTTCTTGCCAGAAACCTATACAGACCACTACTAAAATAGCTAGCCACCATTTGTGCATTTCTAATCCTCACCGCTGTCAACCACCGTTGGCATTGCTGACTTGCTTGGCATAAGTACAATTCCGTGCAGTGCCTTTATGTCGTGCTCTTGTTTTTCTATTTTGCCCAGCCCTACTCTGTCTAATAGAGTTTGTGCTGCCTTTAGTCTAAGTTCTTGTCTAGGGTTTAGTCCGTCATCGTTCATGGACTCTACCACTCTTGATACGGCTGTCGCCGAATTAACGGCTAGTTCTCGTTTAGATATGTCTACGATTTCGTCTGCAAGGCTTTTAACCAACCATGTTCTAGAAGAAGGAGAGTAACCGGCTTCCTCACAGGCTAGGGCTATGTCGCCTTTGTTTACGAAGAGACAGTTGAGAAACTTTTGTTGCTTCTCGGTAACTTCCTTTTTTTTCTCTGCTAAGAGTGCTGAAGTCATCCGTACGTCTTGGCCTTTCTCATTCCGCCACCCATAGCGTACGTCTTCTTGTGGACCTTGCCACCACCCATCATCTTTTTCTTTTTAGAAATAACACCTTTACCCATAAGGATATCCTTCTGAGTAATTTTACCGTCACCGGATAGGTCTGGAAATTTAGCCATATGTTTTTGCCTTTCTTATACCACCACCCATAGCGTACGTTTTCATTGCCTTGCCACCGTATGCCATCTTTTTCTTTTTAGCTCTGCCACCGTAGGCTTTGTTACCCGGCCCACGAGGTCCAGTTTTTCCTTTAAAGACAGCAAAGTTATTTATCAGTGCATTTGCAGCAGAATCACTCATTTTACTTAATTGGGTTTGACCAACGCCTGTTTTTTCAAGGGCTTTCATAGTGGCGGCTAAATCTATATTGGCGGGTAATTTAAATTCCACCCTCTAGATCTCCGCACACGCATAACAATTAATTTCTAGTCCTACGGCTACTTCTATTATTCTTGGTGATTTCCACATGGTATGTATCCTTTTATATATATATTTATTTTGATTGGGTTGTCTTGGGGGATACGGAGCATAGATGCCCCCTCCGGAGATAGTATATTAATTGTGCTACCCCCCAAGGACTTAAAATTATGTAACACAAACCGTGACCCCCTTGTGTATATATTTTGTTCTTGTGGGGGCGTGAGTGTACTTGTATTACATGTACCTACCATTATACACCGTATATAGAAACTGTCAAGGAAAAAGTGTTTTTATTATGTTTTTTTATTTTTTACTTGACAAGTCTGAAATACGGTGTATACTGAGGGTACTCCCGTTAAGGTAAACCACCCCGTATGTTAACTACAGGTTAACTGTTGGTTCTACTTAAAGTATGCACAGGTTTTACTGGGGAATATCCTGTAGGAATAGCCCTCTGGTTGGACTGGTGGTTGGCCCCCAAAATTACTGGTAGGGTGGTTCAAAAATATACAAAATTGATTGTGGTTGCATACACATGTACGGGTACCCCCCAGTGCCCCTATAGGGGGGATTACATTAATAATGTCCAATATTTCCAAGAGTTTACCAGACAATGACAACATAAATTAACAAACAATACTACATAAACATTTACACCTGTCCGCACGTGGTTTACATAATGACAATTTTTTGGTTTATCTGGTTGTCAACCTTGAAGGGGGTCTATGTAGTGTATAAAAGCGTGTCTTTTCCCACCACCACCCAAAGAAAAACCCAGCGGTTTAAAACACTGGGTCTCTTGTGGTCTATGTTGTGGTTAGTTAGTAGGTTTTTAAAAGATTACCAGATGCTCCCGCCATCTTAAACAGTGGTTCTAGGTTCTCCGCCTGTTGTGGTTCAATCTGGATATCCACTCGGAAAGGGTCAGAGTTTAGGTCAACCAATGGATACTCTCCGCTTGCAACCTTCTTCTTTACTTCCTTGTTAGGAACTCCAAGAAACATAGCAAGATATTTAGAAGTTGTTGCGGAGTAATTCCAGAACTTAGCGTCTAGTTCTATCTTATCCGTTGCATTAATGCGCCTTGCGATTATGCTTTTGTAAGACTGAAAGTATGCATCGGAATTGTCGTTTGTTATTACGAATTGGTTCGGAACTTCGTTCCCGTGTGGGCTAATCATATTAGAAACGTACATGTATTTTCTCCTGTTAATTAAATTAAAGTTAACTTAATATAATATTATTCTGTACAGATTAGCAAGTAAATATTATAGTTCCTCATTTTGTAAGCCCTTCACGTGGTAAAATCTTTTAACTTTCTCACGTTCTCCAAAGGTATCTATTAAAGTTATAGTTTTATAAAAGTTAGATATAAATAGCTTGTAATTATGGTCGTCTAATCTGGCTATTGCCGAATGTAAATCATCGGTAGCTTGCGCCAGACTATCAACCCTAGTTGATGCAATACCCATATCCAATAGCATCTCTTTAAAGTATAGATTAGTTTTCATTGGTTGCCCCTTTCGTCAGTTGTTAAAGTTAATATTAATAGTACACTTGAACCAACGGCAAGCAATGCCATTAGACACACAAAGTGTACAACCGCAAAATAACCTACATTTGCATCAATAACAGGTTGCATAATTGTTAAACCAAACATGGAGTAGCAAATTAAAAACGTTGATAGTGCATACAGAAAGATAATCATATTACCAACCTCTTTGTATTATTAGTTTTAA
>Ga0115566_10000158_pt1 | contig 55307 bp, 58 predicted proteins | sample COGITO_mtgs_1204_3_FD_87173 | JGI IMG/M metagenome (GOLD analysis project Ga0115566, IMG submission 87173) | Pelagic marine microbial communities from North Sea - COGITO_mtgs_120405 | ecosystem: Environmental > Aquatic > Marine > Epipelagic | place: Germany:Helgoland, sampling site Kabeltonne...
CTCGCTGTCCAACTGCTGCAGCCCCTCCACTCCTGGGACGATTCCCGCCTCAAGCGCGCAGGCGGCAAGCACCACCTCTGCCAAGCCGGCCGCACCCAGCAGATGCCCTAGGTTTCCTTTGAATGCCATTGTCGGTCTGGGCGATCCCAGCAAATCCGCGATTGCCTGGCTTTCAGTGAGATCGTTTGCCGTAGTTCCTGTCGCATGCGCACATACCCAGTCAACGGCAGCTGGAGAGATTCCCGCATCCGCCAATGCAGCAGCCATCACCCGCCGGGAACCGTCGCCGCGCTTCGCTGGAGCGGTCATGTGAAAGGCGTTGTTATTCAAGGCCGTGCCGCCCACAACCACGCCGCCTTCCTGAGGCTCAGCAGTGAGCAGAACGGCAACGGCCGCCTCCCCAAAAATGGTCCCTTGCCTGGCGGCATCGAACGGTCGCAGCCGATCGGTAGTAATCGTGCGCAAATTTGTCAGCCCGGCCCAGCAGAACTCCGTAAGCAGATCATAGGCAACACAGAGCACGCGCTTAGCCCGACCGGTTTGCAGCCAACGGCAGCCGGTTGCCACCACGGCGGCACCACTTGCGCAAGACAACGTGAGCTGTGCGCGCGGACCACGCGCGCCCACCAAATCCGCCACACGCGCCACCACGTTCTGGCCTTGCACAAAGGTATCGACATCCATCGTCCCGGTCTCGATCCGCTCCCGCCAGGCCCACTCAAACTGGTCCATCGGCCCAAAGTTCGTCCCCAAGATCAAGCCCAGCTCATCATCCGCGCCCCACTCCGCGCTCCCCAGTGCTTCCCGCGCTGCCGCGACGATCATCGCACTCACCGGGCCACCATCCGCCTCGTCGAAATGATCGACCAGTTCGGGCGGCAGTTCGCCGCCCTCGGGCTGCGGAAAGTCCTGCCCGTGAAATCGAGTAATCGGGCGTATTCCTGCCTCACCACCCAGCACTGCGGCCCAGTTCGCAGCGACCCCCTGCCCGAGCGGAGAGACCATCCCCGCCCCCTTCATTCGAATCGTCATTGTTTCCCTCACTGAACTCTCGATTGACATCCTCTAACGCACTGCCATGTTACACGGCTTTGCTTTCAAGAAACGAAACAAACCACACTGGCATTCTGCCACTTTACGGAGGATTTACTCATGGCAACCATCCCAGAACGCGTGAAAGAAATTGTTGTAGACCAACTCGGCGTGAACCCGGAACTTGTCACAACAGACGCTAAATTCATTGAAGACCTCGGTGCTGATTCGCTCGATACCGTCGAGCTTGTCATGGCACTGGAAGAGGAATTCGACCTTTCGATCGAAGACGACGCAGCTGAAAAGCTTCAAGCAGTATGCCACGTCATCAAGTACATCGAATCCGCAAGCCAATAACTTCGATCACCTTATTTCATCATCTTACAAGGGGCGGGCAGTGCCTGAACGACGAGTTGTCATAACCGGCCTTGGCGGGCTTTGTAGCGTCGGTCATAACATGGCCGAGATTTGGGATGGAATCTTAAATGGTCAATCCGGCATTCGCCGCATTGTCAGTTTCGACCCATCTCCGTTTCGCACCCAGATCGCGGGCGAGGTCCGCGACTGGGACGTAACGGATCACATTGATCGCAAGGAAGCCCGCAGGCTGGATCCATTTTGCCACTACGCAGTTGTTACTGCGGAAGAAGCAATTGCCGAATCTGGACTGCTGGACACAGACTTGGATCTTGAGCGGGTCGGCGTGCTGGTCGGCAGCGGGATTGGTGGGATCCGAACCATTGAGGAGCAGCACCAGAAACTGCTCAACGGTGGTCCATCCCGTGTCTCTCCGTTTATTGTTCCGATGATGATCGGCGACATGGCGGCAGGGGCCATCTCAATCCGGCACGGCTTCCAAGGCCCGAACTGGGGCTTGGTTAGCGCTTGCGCAACCGGTGCGCATGCACTGGGTGAGGCTTACCACGTCATCCACCGTGGAGACGCGGACGTGATGATTGCTGGTGGCACAGAGGCCTGCGTCACACCTCTGGCAGTCGCTGGCTTTTCGAGCATGAAAGCACTCTCCACCTGCAATGACGAGCCAGAACGTGCCAGTCGTCCATTCGACGCAACCCGCGATGGCTTTGTACTTGCCGAAGGTGCGGCTACGCTCGTCCTCGAGACATTGGAGCACGCACTCGCACGTGGCGCAGACATCAAAGCCGAGCTAATAGGCTATGGTGCCAGCGGCTATGGCCACCATATCACCTCACCGCCAGCAGACGGTAATGGTGCAGTGAAGGCCATCCAGCGCGGACTCGCTCACGCGGGAATTTCGCCCGCAGATGTGCAGTACATTAACGCCCACGGCACCAGTACCGTGATGAATGACCGCATCGAAACACTGGCTATTCGAACAGTATTCGGCGACGCGGCCAATCAGGTTGCTGTATCCAGCACAAAATCGCTTACTGGCCACACGCTGGGAGCCGCTGGAGCCTTGGAATCAGCATTTTGCGTAAAATCGATTGAGGACGGGATGATTCCGGCTACCTTTAATTATCAGGAGCCAGATCCAAATTGTGACCTTGACATCGTGCCAAACAAATCTCGCAAAGTCGACGTAAACGTAGCCATCAACATGAACTTCGGTTTTGGTGGGCACAATGCGGTGGTTGTTTTTCGCAAGTACAACGGCGAATGAAACCAGCCATACATGCTGCAGCACTACTTGTCGTTGGATTCCTAGCAGGGTGTGCCCACCATGGGCATCGTTCGCCTGAGCTTTCTCAGCGGCCGTTCACCCCGCAGGAAGCCGACTGGGCTGCGGCGCAGCACACTTGGTTACCGCAGTGGCAACATCCACAGCGTGCCCCGGTAGCGCGGCCAATGCCAGGCACGCCGCAAGCAACACACGCCCCGGCGCGGGTTGCAGGGCATTGGACCCCAAAAGCCCAGCCTGCCCGGCCCCCACAGCCTGTGGCCACCGCGGCTTCAACTCAGCCTCGGATTCCGGTCGCAGCACAAAAGACTGAGGTCCTCGGGCAGCACCGGGCCGCCCAGCGGCCGGCGATGCCTTTGGCGGTACAGCCAGTCACGACGAAGCAAGCCACTAAGCTCGTCCGTTCCCAGTCCCTGCCAGCGGCAGTCATCGATGATCACCGCCGCATCAGACCCGATTCCCCTCCGGCGTTTTCCACCCCCTATACCTTGATCCCAGATGATGGCGCACGGCGAGCCCCCAAGCCTCATACCCACATCGTGGAAAGTGGTCAGTCGCTTGCGGAGATCGCAGCCAAGTACTACGGCGATTCTAAGCAATGGCCACGCATTCAACAGGCAAACGGATTGAGAAATCCAAATCAGATCGCCGTCGGGGCGAAGCTGCTCATCCCCTAACCCAGCGTCTGGCCGAAGTCCTTCTAACCGCCCGTACACATCCATGTGGCAGGGAGCGGCGAGCTGCTTGGGCCTGAATTGAATGCCGTTCACAGAAAAAATCCGTAAGTGGCTAAAAGACCATCAGATGCGCCAGGATGTGCGCGATCGGGACGCCGGACGCCGTTCCGTAGCCACGCCATCGCAGCGACGGCCCGCAACTCGGTGGCTGGTGGTCGCCGCGGCCTGCTGTGCCATCTGGCTTGTGTGCGCAGTGAACGTCATGTATCACTACGAAGCTGTGCGCACGGAAAGCCTGGTCGAGAACCAGCAAATTCCGTATAGCATCCTAGCGCAAGTTAGCTTTTCCTACGTGGACCATGCCGAGACCGAAAGGCATCGGGACCGCGCCAATGAACGGGTGCTGGACACCTACAACATTGATGACGAGCAGACAGAGAATAATCTGCATGTGTTTAACAACTTGTTTGACGCGCTCTCTGTGGATCCTCCCCAGATATTCGGCAACGAACTCCTCGCCAGCCTGGATGAAAAGGAGTTGTCAGCACTGCTTCCGCTGTTCGACAGTAGTGATAAGCGAAACTTTGTGCTTACTGAGCTTGAGTCCCAGCTGCGACTCGGGGTTGTTTCCGCCGAGGACAAGCGCGCAGCCGAGGCGCAGAATGTCCAAATCATCATCCAGCAAGAATCCGGAAAATCCCGGGCAGCCGTATCCTCCTTTCCCAGCCCGCGAGAGCTTGCAGATCGCCTGACTTCTAAGTTTTCCGAGGCTTTCCATCTTCAGCAGCCACAAACGGAATTGGAAAGTGCGGCCTTTCTTCTAGCTCGCCTGATCCAGCCGAATCTTGTCTACAACGTCCCCCTGACCCAAGCTGAGCGTCGGGTCGCACGGTCTGCAGTCCCCCCCATTCACAAGACCGTGCCCCGCGGCGAGATTCTGATTCATCGTGGAAGTCGGGTGCAGCTGGACGATCTGGAGAAAGTAAAGTCCCACGAGGCGGCACTGCAAGAGACCAGCGATTCCTACACCCACGCACTGGGAATCATCCGCGTCTTACTTCTTGCCTTTGTTGTCATTGTGGTGAGCGCGCTCTACTTGCATCAGGCAAATCCGAGCCACTTCACAAACCGGGCAATCCTGTTCACCGCCGCTCTGATCGGGACCAATATCCTGCTGAACCGCGTGGTTCAGGAGGGATTATCCCACTTGATGGGTGGCACCCTTCCTCTGGCGTATGTTTCGGCAGCGATCCCGACTGCTTTCACCAGCGTCATGCTGGCCCTGCTCTACGGCTTTCGCCCGGCAATGGGAACCGCGCTCTTTTTCTCAATACTCTGGGCGGTAATGTCTCCGGATCCGATGCGTGCATTTCTGATCGGACTCACTGCATCCGCCGCCGGTGCCTGGGCTCTGCGCAAGGTTCGTACCCGCAAGCAGACGTTTCGCGCCCCTCTCCTGATGGCATTTGCTGTGCTAACCGTTGAGGGAATTCATTGGTTTGCCCGTTCGTCACCGCCGCACGTTTATCTTGTCATTGCGATCATCGCACTCGCCACCGCCTTTGGCATTGTGATCCTTGCGAACTTACTGCTTCCAATGGCGGAGTGGTTCACCGGCACGACTACCGATATCTCCCTGCTGGAGCTCAGCGATCTCAACCACAAGCTGCTCAAGCGCCTACAACTCGAGGCCCCCGGCACTTATCACCACACGCAGATGGTAGCGACACTGGCCGAGCATGCTGCCGAGGCCGTGGGCGCAAACCCACTCCTGGCCCGCGTCGCCGCGTATTTCCATGATATTGGCAAGCTTTACAATCCTAGCTATTTCGCCGAGAACAGCGCCGAAATGAACCGCCACGAGCACTTGCGCCCGCGCATGAGCGCTCTGGTAATCATCAATCATGTGAAGGAAGGACTCAAACTCGCCGCACGTCATAAGCTCCGCCAGCCGCTGCGCGAGGCCATCGCCACACATCATGGCACCAGCGTGGTCGCCTGCTTTTACCACAGCGCCTGTCAAGAAGCCGATGAGCGCGGTGAGGAAGTCACGATTGACGAGTTTCGCTATCCGGGCCCGCTCCCACGGGGCAAGGAAGTATCCATCATCAGCTTGGTGGATGCCTGCGAAGCTGCCTCCCGTTCCCTGGAGAAGCCCACCCCAAAAAAGATCGACAATATGGTCGCCGAGATTTTTCGCACTCGCATCAGCGATGGTCAATTGAACGAAAGCGAACTCACCCTCGAAGAAATTAGGACTGTCGAAATGACGACGAAAAGAACTCTCTGCACCATGCTTCATGGTCGAATCGCGTACCCAAAGGACACGGAAAATGGAAGTATCCTTTTGGAGCCATCAGCCTCTGACTCCGCAAAGCTTGACACAGATCGAGTCAGTAGTTCATCGGATGATGGAGAATCTGGATCTGGTGCACGACTTGTCTCCTGAGAGCGAACTGTCCGTGAGCCTGGTTGAAGCCTCCTCAATTGCTGAGATGAACGAACGTTTCCTTCAACACGAAGGGCCGACGGACGTGCTTACATTCGACCTGCGCGACGGTACTCCCCCGCATCAAGACTTGGGCGAGATCATCATCTGCACCGATGTTGCAGCCGAGAATGCGCACGAATATAAGACCAGCCTGTCGCGTGAGCTTACGCTTTATCTGGTCCATGGCCTCCTTCATCTGGCTGGACACGATGACCACCATGAACCGGCCATTACCAAAATGCGCCAGGCAGAACAAGACGCGCTCGCGCTACTTGCTGACAGGTTCGACCTAGACCGATTGTTTGCATTCAGTGGAGGTCTCAGCAGCACCGCTGTATGAATTCGTCGACAATTGTACTATTGATCGTGGGCGTCACCATCGCGATCTGGTGCCGGACCTGCCTGGAGGCCCTTTCGCGTATCAGCTGGGTCACTATCCGTAAGGAATCGTTCAAACGTACCGGTCTGAGTGACCTGGCTGAAGCGTGGCTGGAAAGCCGCGATCTATTCCAATCCACGCTGCGCTTCTTCATTTCCGTCAGCCTCTGTCTTTCGGCGGCAATTGCCTACCCTGCAGTACAGCAAAACCTCCCAAGGGAAGCGTCGCCGTTCACCTTGGTACTACTCACGGCGTTCCTGGTCACAGTTGCATTTTACGCCCTGATCGAGGTTGTAGTTCTAGGTGGATTCGCTCGATCGAATCCAGTGCTCATGCATGTCGCGGCCCCAATGCTCCGCGCACTAGGCTTGATTCAGCCAATCTTGCAGATCATCAATCAGAGGGGAAGATCGGAGAATGGCGAGGAAGAAGAGACCACACTTTCCGTGGAGGACGAGATTATCCATCTGGTCGAACAGGACGCACACAGTGATGACCAATCGTCCGAATTGGAAGACAGCGAACGCCGGATGATTCGCGGAATCTTTGATCTCGATGAGACCCTCGTCAAGGAAATCATGACCCCTCGGGTGGATATGGATGTGCTGAGGGCAGATGTTGACATGCGCGAGGCCAAGAAGAAGATTGTCGAATGCGGACACAGCCGAATTCCGGTCTACGGCACCACAGTGGATGACATACAGGGAGTGGTTTATGCCAAAGATTTTCTGGATGAGTCACGCATGGGTGGAAGCGAGGACCTGCTTGCCCTCAGCCACAAGCCACTTTTCGTGCCCGAGTCCAAGAATGTGCGCGACTTGCTGGACGACTTCAAGCGCAGCAACATCCACTTTGCGGTAATTATCGATGAGTACGGCGGAACTGCTGGCATCGTCACATTTGAAGATATCCTGGAAGAAATCGTCGGCGAGATTCGTGATGAGTACGATGACGAGGAGGAACTGGCCTTCGACCAGCAGGAAGATGGCAGTTACGTTATTGACGCGCGCACGCCGGTAGGCACAGTCAACGAGTTCCTTAAATCCGACATTTCGGAAGAAGAAGACTACGATACGATTGGCGGATTTGTGATCAGTAAATTTGGGCGCATTCCCGCGGTAGGTGAACTGATTGAAGTGGATGGTCTGGCCGTCACGATTTTGGACGCGAACGAACGGTGCGTTGGCCAGATTGCCGTGAAGCAACTGACCTTGGAAAAAAGTGAGTGAGAAAGTGGAGCATACAGCGGTGACGAAGTGGAATTGGCGCGAGCAGCGGGAAAAACCTGCATTTTTGGCCTTAGAAGACGGCAGCGTATTTCGTGGCCATGCTTTCGGGAATCGGACAGATCGAGTCGGTGAAGTAGTTTTCAACACCGGTATGTCGGGCTATCAGGAAATTCTCTCCGACCCTTCATATTGCGGTCAATTCGTGACGATGACCTACCCAGAGATCGGCAATACTGGCATCAACCCAGTGGACCCTGAGTCTCGGAGCGCCTTCCTGAGCGGTTTGCTTATCCATGCACTCAATGAGCCATCCAACTGGCGGTCAAAAGAGTCGCTAAATGACCACTTAGAGCGAATGGGAGTCCCCGGCCTTGCAGGTTTTGACACCCGCGCCCTTACCGTAAAACTGCGCGACCAAGGGACCAAGCGCGCCTATCTCTGTGTGAGTGGCGAGAAGTCGGAAGCAGAAGCAGTTGAGTTGGCCAAAGCCTGGGAAGGGCTCGACGGCCAGGACTACGCCAGTCGCGTCTCGGTGGATACCAGCTTCACCTGGGATCCAGAGGGCGAAGACAGCGCCTCATGGGGCCTTCCCGGCCCGCTACCCCCTGCAGACATTAAACTGGTCTCCTACGACTTCGGCATAAAGTGGAACATTCTTCGTTCCTTGAGGCAACAGGGCATGGAAGTCCAAGTGGTGCCAGCAAAGACAACCGCTGAGGAAGTCTTAGCACTCAACCCGGACGGCGTTTTCTACAGTAATGGCCCCGCCGACCCGGCAGCCGTTCAGTACGCTGCAGACAACGCCAAAGGGCTTATTGGCAAGGTTCCGATCATGGGGATCTGCCTGGGACATCAACTCCTTAGTTTAGCCTGTGGTGCCGAAACCTATCGGCTGAAATTTGGACATCATGGCTGCAATCATCCGGTAAAAGATCTTGAGACTGGAAAGGTCGAAATAACCTCGCAGAATCACAACTTTGCGGTGTCAGCAGATCCCCTTCCCTCCTGCTTGGAAGTGACTCACATTAACCTGAACGATGATACCGTCGAAGGGATTCGCCATAAGACAAAGCAGATGTTCGCGGTTCAGTATCATCCCGAGTCTGCACCGGGACCGCATGACCCCTACTATCTGTTCGAGCGTTTCCGGAAGATGATCAAGCGCTAAGGCGCTGACCAGGATGACACCCCCTGTCCCCCGTCCTGCTGCCCTCTCGTCGGGACGCGTCAGATGAGGATTGCCCTAAAAAGCCGCCTTACCGCCACTGTTCTCCTACGGGCGGCTTGGCTGCGTGCCCGACGTGTGAATCTGGCAATGTTGATTTTGGTGGCTGGGGCAATCGTATACGGCGTGGCATTCCTTTATGCCGCAGGGCAACAGAGCGGCGGCCGCTTTAGTGGGATGTGGGTCCGTCAATGTCTGTACGCAGGAATCGGCAGTGTCTGCATGGTTGGTGTTGCCATGCTCGACTACCGAGTTCTCGCCCGCTATATCTGGCATCTCTTCTTCCTCACCATCGCCGGGCTTGTGCTGGTGGTCTTGGTGGGGGATGAAATCAATGGCGCAAAAAGTTGGATTGACCTCGGCCCCGTCACCGTCCAACCTTCGGAGTTCGGCAAGGTCGGCTCGATTCTTCTGCTCGCCTTTCTGGCCTCAAGGCCCTCCTTGGATCCATCCAACTTTTGGCACAGCGTGCTGATCGGTGGCGTTGCTGCCGGAATTCCCGCGGCCTTAATTCTGTGCCAGCCGGACGTCGGAAGCGCCCTCACGCTGGTCCCGATTGCTCTGGCGATCCTGTTCCTCTCAGGCTTAAAGCTGCGCTGGCTTTTTTGCCTTGCGGTTATCATCCTCCCTTTTTTACCGTACACTTGGAACAATCTCGCGAAGCAGCACCACCGCGATCGAGTCTGGGTCTTCGCCTACCACCTGATGCCCGCAGAAATGCGCCAGAACCACGAGCCCCCGAACATTTCCCGCGAAGGCTACAACGCGCATCAATCGCTGCTTGCCGTTGGCAGTGGCGGGATTTGGGGCAAGGGCTATATGCAGGGCACCCAGAATGCGCTGGGTTTCTTACCGCGAAACGTCGCCCCGTCCGACTTTATCTTCTCCGTCATCGCCGAAGAGTCGGGATTTGTCGGCAGCGTCATCTTGCTGACGATCCAGTGGCTGCTGATCATGTGCTGCGTTTATGTCTCGATGGTGGCTGGCAATCAGTTTGGCAGGAACATCGCCGTAGGCATCGCAGCCTTGCTCTGCGCCCATTTATATATCAATGTTGGCATGACAATCGGCCTTGCGCCGATCATTGGAATCCCATTGCCGTTTGTGAGTCGCGGCGGTTCTTTTATGTTATCACTCTTGATTTGCGTCGGATTGCTCCAGAGTATCTACATGCACCGCCCGCAACACGTTGATAAGCTGGAACTTACCCATGGCTGAACTAAACCCGTTCACACTGTCGAATTTGCCGGAGGACGAGCGCGCTGTTTACGCAGAGGCGCTGGTTTCCGGGCAGTCCGCAGGGCTCGCCTATCTTCTCGAGCGGGCATCCAGTTATCAGGACTTGGTCGAGTTAGAGCTAGAGGATAACCCAGCGGCTGTCGTCTATCTCCGCGATGGCCGTGCCGCACTCAGTCAGGCCCAGACCCTGCTAGGTACCAGTGATCCTGATCCCGAAGATGCAGAGCGTGACTTCGAGGCACTGGACTTAAGCTCGCTGATGCACGGGGTGACCGACCGAATCTCCCGCATCGAGTTAACCGACGCGTCGCTTACCATGCAGTGCGAGAATGCGGCCGTATGGGGGAACATTCTGCTCCTTCAGCAGGCGATGTTCCAGCTACCCTGTGTCTCCATAGAGTCCAACAAGCACCCGACACTCAGTGTCAATCTGAACCACGTCAGCGCGGTGCCAGCCCAGCGTGGTACGGACCTAGGCGAAGACGATCGCGAATTTCTGACAGTGACCTGCGGCCCGCAGGTACCCGAAGAAGAGTTCATCCCCCTGCTCGAGTATATCTCTGCCCACGGCAAGTTCGAGGCTAGCCGCCGCCTGCTGTTCGTCTTCGGGGCACTGCGCCTGCACAGCGGCGACCTTTTCTGCTCGAGAACCCGTGGGCCCGAGACCTGTCGCGCCTACCTCCCTTTCTCCCGGGGCGAAGGCACCATGTCTGGCGGCGAGTCCGTAAACGAAGCAGACCTAGGCGGCACCGAGACCATTCTCCTCGTCGACGACGAGGCAATCATCTGGGACGTCGTAATCGACATGCTGCAATCGCTCGGCTACACCGTAGTCCTAGCGGCGACGGGCAAAGAGTGCGTAGATATCTACGCGGACAATCCCGGCGAGATCGATCTAGTCCTGCTAGACATGATCATGCCTGAAATGAACGGCTACGACGCATACTTTGCCCTCCATAAGATTGACCCCGATGCAAAGGTTCTACTTTCCAGTGGCTACGTGGCCGAAGAAGATGCCCAGGACGTCCTCGCCGCAGGCGCTGCTGGCTTCCTCAAAAAGCCCTATCGCCTAATCGACCTTGCGCGCAAAATCCGTCAGGTGCTAAGTTGATCGCAAGCCTGATGATTCACAATCTGGCCCTCATCGAGGACCTAGAGCTCGAGTTTTCCCCGGGGCTGAACATCGTCACGGGTGAGACCGGTGCTGGCAAGTCCATCATCCTTGGCGCCATTCAAATGCTCTTGGGCCAACGCGCGGACCGGACCCGGATCCGGCGGGACGCTACATCCTGCTCCGTGAGCGCTATCTATGAATTAGCTGGGCGCCCCGAGTTGATTGCAGAGCTGAACCAGTTGCTTGAGCCTAGCGGCTGCCCACCATGTGAGCAGGGGCAACTGCTGCTACGGCGTGTCATCACCGAGAAAACCAACCGAAACTACGTGAACGGCTGCCCCGTGAACCTCAGCACCTTGAGGGACTTGGGCAACCTCTTGGTGGACATGCACGGCCCCTACGATCACCAGTCGCTATTTGACGTAAGACGCCAGCTCCAGGCGCTTGACACCTTTACCGGCGCACAGCTCGCCCGAGCGAGCTGTGCAACAGCCTACGCGGCCTGTCAGACCGCGCAGAGGGCGCTCGAACATTGGGAGCGTAACGCACCCAATCCCGCCCAACTGGAGAACATGCGCTATCAGCTGGACGAAATCGAAGCGGCAAACCTCAACCCAGACGAAGTCGCCGAGCTGTCGCATACTCATTCCGTGGCCTCCAATGCCAGCCAGCTCGTCGGCATTCTCGATCGCTGTCGCACGGCCTTGGAGGAAGACGACGACGCGGTCCTACAGCAGTTCGGCAGCATGATGCGAGACCTCCAGGACGTCGCCGAGATTGATGATCAGCGCGGCCCCGTTCTGATTGAGTTGCTCGAGGCAGCAATCGCCCACACCCAGGCCTTTCAAGAAGAACTCACGGTTGTGGTCGGGCAACTCGAGCTGGACCCATTCGCCCTCCAAGCCATCGAGGAGCGCCTCTCCGTTGTTCATGGCCTCCTCCGCAAGTACGGACCGACCGTGGAGCGCGTCCAGGAATTTGCCGCCAAGCTCCGCACCGATCTTGCCAGCTACGACGATGCGGAGCAGACGCGCCAGGAGTTGCAGCACGCAGTGACCGATGCGGAGTCCGCACATCTCCAAATCGCCAAGAAGCTGGGGAAAGCCCGTCGCAAAGCCGCTCCCGGCCTAGCCACGCAGATCACCGACAAGCTGAAAGTGCTGGGGTTCAAGGACTGCCAATTCGACCTTGCCTTTACCGACGCTCCTCCGGCTGCCACGGGGATCGACCGCGTGGAGTTTCGGTTTGCCCCGAACCCCGGCGAGGGTGCCCACAACCTGCGCGAGATCGCCAGTAGCGGAGAGATCGCGCGCGTCATGCTCGCCCTCAAGACTGTTCTGGCTGCGGCCGACCGGATTCCGGTGCTGATCTTTGATGAGATCGATGCCAACATCGGCGGGACCACAGCAGCAGCAGTGGGCAGAGAAATGGCACGACTTGGCGGAGAACGCCAAATCCTCTGCATCACCCACACCCCGCAGGTAGCAGCGGGTGGGAGCCGGCATTTTCGTGTCCAAAAGCACGTCACCTCACAGCGTACCCACGCAGAAGTCTCAATCCTAAAGTCTACAGAAAAAATTGACGAAGTCGCCCGCATGTTGGGCAGTACCGACAACTCATGCGTGGTAAAAGATCACGCTCGCGAACTCATAAAAATAGCAAAGGCTGCATCATGACCAAAATTCTTTGTATCGGAGCTGGCTACGTAGGTGGCCCAACCATGGCGGTTATCGCCCAAAACTGCCCCGACGTCCAAGTCACAGTGGTGGACATCAATCCAGATCGTATCGCAGCCTGGAAATCCGACACCCTGCCCATTTACGAACCAGGCCTCCTCGAGGTCGTGCAGAGCAGTCGGGGCCGAAATCTCATCTTTTCCACCGAAGTAGATCAAGGAATTGCAGATGCTGACATTATCTTTGTTAGTGTGAACACGCCCACCAAGACCTTCGGCCGGGGTGCCGGTTGCGCAGCGGACCTCCAGTATTGGGAGAAGACCGCCCGCCAGATCCTCGAGAACTCCACCAGTGACAAGATCGTGGTCGAGAAGAGTACCCTCCCGGTTCGCACCGCTCGCGCTATGGAACGCATCCTCCACTCGGGCGATGGCAACGTACATTTCGAAGTCCTTTCCAACCCGGAATTTCTGGCTGAAGGCACCGCCATCACCGATCTGATGGATCCCGACCGGATCCTCATCGGCGGGCATGAAACCGAGACCGGACAGGCCGCAATCGAAAAACTCGCGAGTATCTACGCACAGTGGGTGCCACCTGAGAAGATCCTCACCACCAATGTCTGGTCCAGCGAGCTTTCCAAACTGACAGCCAACGCCTTTCTCGCGCAGCGTATCAGCTCGATCAACAGCATCGCCTCCGTCTGCGAAGCCACCGAGGCAAACGTAGATGAAGTCAGCCGCGCAATCGGCATGGATTCCCGCATCGGTGCCAAGTTTCTGCGCGCTAGCGTCGGCTTCGGCGGCTCATGCTTCAAAAAAGACATTCTGAACCTAGTCTACCTCTGCGAGACCTATGGACTGGATGAAGTGGCCGATTACTGGCGTCAGGTTGTAGCCATGAACTCCTACCAAGGCGAGCGCTTCGTCAACCGCATGATTAGCGCCATGTTCAACACCATCGTTGGTAAGCGCATTACGCTGTTCGGCTTTGCCTTCAAGGCAGACACCGGCGACACTCGCGAGAGCCCAGCCCTGACCGTATCACGCCAGTTGCTCGCTGAACGCGCCGATGTTGTCATCACCGACCCCCAGGCGCTGGTGAATGCAGCGAAGGACCTGAATGAAGACGCTGTGACCTATGAACAGGATCCCTACGAAGCCGCCAAGGGCGCACATGCGATCGCAGTCATGACAGAGTGGCAACAGTATCGCGATCTCGACTTTGTCCGCATCCACGACTCCATGGTCAAGCCCGCGTTCATCTTCGATGGTCGCAACCTGCTGAACCACAAGGAATTGCATGAGATCGGGTTCAACGTCTACCCGATTGGCAAGGCCGCACTGACGCATCTCGAATAGCGGTCAGTGTCCTGTCAGGTCTATTTTGGCGAGTAGATTATGGATGATTTCGGATGCTGAAGTGAGCTCGGATCGGCGACAGCGATCCTGTGGTATTGTTTAGGCGATACGGCTTGCTTCACCGCCGGAAAGGCCGCATCGCACCCGTTAAATTTGGTTTAACAGAACACTAGACTCGCGCCGCGATCTCTTCCCAGAGGCTCCCAAAGGCCACTGCTGCCTTACTGCGCGGCGAGAAAACCGCGACTGGCTCACGCGTCAGCCCCATCTTCTCGACCACCGCACTGTACGGTACTGTGGTCTTTAGAAAGCGCTTCCCAGCAGCCTCAGCCATCACGGCCTTGTGCATGGATTTTCGGCGCTCCACCATCGAAAAAAACGGGACCAGCTTCCTGCGCGAAATGTCCTGCTCGCGCAAGAACCCAATCAGCTGCTCGTAGGTTCGTGTCGACAGCGTCGTCGGAACAAACGGCACCACCAATGTATCCGCGGCCGAAAACACATTCTCCGAAAGTAACGTCAGATTTGGCGGGCAGTCGATGATAATCCAGTCATAGGCCTTGCCGAGAGGCTGCAGAATGTCCTTGAGCTGCTTTCGCGATCGCTTCTTGCTGTCCAGCGCCAGGTCCAGATTGCGGTAGGACAGATTCGCCGGGAGCAAGTCCAACCCCTCGTAGTCCGTTCCGCGGATCCCGCGCAACACTTCCTTGCCCCCAGACAGCAGACTTTCCTGATCAAACTTTTTCCTGGGCTGCGTCCGAAAGTAAAACGACGCAGATGCCTGTGGATCCAGGTCGATCAGTAAAACATGTGCGCCAGCCTGTTGGGCGCTGAAGGCCAGATTCACGGCGGCGGCAGTCTTGCCCACGCCTCCCTTGATGCTGTAAAGTGCTAACGTGCCCATGATTTCCCGCTGACGGTTGATAATGTGACTTTCTCGTGCCGGTTGCGAAGTTCGCAAACACGCTCCGGCCCAAACCCATGCCAGCCCGCCGTGAACAATCGCCATCCCGGTGTAACGTAGCGCGTTTTCTCGCCGAGCTTCGATCCTCCCAAATAGAGCGCCTACTTGCCGTGATTCCAGTTGATTTGCAGCCAGCCACGTGAAAAAGCGGCCTCGTCTCTCCGTAAAAGAAGCCCTCGCTGACGAGACGCTTGCGAAAGCCGCAGCCGGTGACCTTGACGCCTGCGTCCACCTCGACGCCCTCGGCTTGCTCATCGGCCCCGACGAATCCGGCCCTGACTATGCCGAGCGACTGCGCAAGCTCCGCGGAAATATCGAAGAACTGCGGACCAAGCTCGAGGAAGGCCCGGTCGAGTTCTACGAGTTCAGCCTCACCCGCGCTGAGCGCATCCGCGAGAAAGCTTACCAAGATGCGGTGTCCGCAACCTGGGGGCTTTATGACTTCGCCATCCACTGGGTCCCCGGATTCTACACCAATCAAGGAATGGGCCTTCTTTTTGCTGGCTGCGCCCTTTACTCCTACGAAGACTTCTTCGCCGTTTTTGTCATTCGAAAAGGCTTCCAGAAGAAAGATCGCTGGCTGATTTACAGCCGCAACGAACTCATGGCCCACGAACTCTGCCACATCGCCCGGATTGGCTTTCACAGCCGTGCTTTCGAAGAAATGTTCGCCTATCGAACCGCCAGCTCCGGCTTTCGCAAGTTCATCGGTGGAATGCTCCGCAGCCCGTTGGACTCCTACCTCCTCGCTGGCGGCGCGCTCTCGCTCCTAGCCGTCCAGTACGCAAACATCTTCCTGCTCACCGAGCCCCTCCAATGGCTCTATGCCATCCCCGTCGGCCTGTTCGGCTACGTCCTGAGCCGCTTCGGCTGCGGCCAGACAGCCTTTCGCCTGGCCCGCCGCAATCTTGCCAAAGTCTTCGACTCCGCAGATGCCCTGCCCGTCCTCTTTCGCTGTTCCGATCGCGACGTCTACGCCATCGCCGCCTGCCTCCGTCCGAGCGCCCTCCAGCAGTGGCTCCACAAGCGCGCCGCCGAATCGCTGCGCTGGAAGGTCACCCTCCGCCGCTACAACTGCTGAATCACTTCCACCCGAAGGCCAAGTGAAACAACCCAACGTAGTGTTTCTTTTCGCTGACGAATGGCGCGCGTAGGCCACCGGCAACGTAGGCGATCCCAACTGCGAGAGCGCCGTGCTTGATGAGCTCACTCGGCACAGCCTCAATCTCACACATGCGGCGAGTGGCTGCTTCGTCTGCTGTCCCTTTCGCGGAAGCCTCATGTCCGGCCAGTATCCCCTCACCCACGGCGTCTTCATCAACGACGTCGAGTTGTCCCTCGACTGCAACAGCATTGCCCGCGCCTTTAACGATGGCGAATACCACACCGCCTACATCGGCAAATGGCATCTATACGGCAGTCCTGACGGGCTCTGCGCGCGCCGATCCCTGCCTGCCCGTGGCCGGCTCGCACCAGCTCGGCTTTGATGATTGGAAAGGCGTCGAGTGCACGCGCGACTACCAGAACTCCGGCTACTATCACAACAAAGCCCACCCTCCATCCATGGGGCGACCACGACGCCTTTGGCCGAAGCCGCACCGCCGCCCAACACATCCGCGATCACGCCTTCGACATCATGCCCACGCTCCTCCGGCTCTGCGGTTTGCGAACTCCGCAAACCGTCGAAGGTAGAGACTGGTCTCCGGAGATACGTGGCGAGCAACTCGTAGCCGAAAACGACGCCGCCTTCCTCAACATGCCCGTGCCCCACACCGAGCTGCAATTCAACGACATACTCCCCTTACCGCGGCGTGCGCACCATGCGCCACACCTACCTACCTGCCCAAGACGGGTCCTGGCTCCTTCGGGACGACAAGACCGATCCCTACCAAATGAGCAACCTCATCAATGCACCCGAGCACGCTGAATTACAGGCCTACCTCGAAGCATTGCTCCAGCAAAAGCTAAGAATTCCACGATAGTACGGGACCAGTTCCGCCTCACTAGCATTCCGACCAAAGCGGCAACTTACTCCGGCACCCGCGTAATCACCGCAGCAGAAGCAGCAGCTGGCCTGCCCTTCGTGCGCGCCGAAGGCATTAGCATCATCGGTCCCAGCACCATCCATCCCATCCGGGTTCGCTCGCAGCAGAACCTTGCGACGGTGGCATAATACTCACTTGGGACCACACCGTAGCCCCTCCAGAAAGCCGCTAAAGTGTATACCGCAGCGACTCCTCCGGAAAGAACTACGCGAAAATAGCCAGCGCCCCTAGAGGTGTTGCCGTTGCCGGAGCCAGGTGGCGGCAACTTTTCGTGAATCGCGGGTCGTTGAGTAGTACGTAGTGCCTTTCTATCTGGGTGCAATTTGTTGCAATGACGTGTTTTGGTGTGCGGTGTGGGTGCCGGAGAAACGGAAGCGAGCTCTGCTGAGTATCAACTCGCCGAGGGATAGCCGGAGCGGTAATGACGCAATGTCGGCAACGTGGGGGAGTCGCTAGACTCCCCCACTTTGCTCCCAAGGTGACTGCATTGAAGAGTTGCCGCCATGCCTTCAAAACCTTGGGGTTTGGGGCGAAGCCCCATCACGGCCGAAAGCCGTGGCCAGCGCAAAGTGGTCATGCTGCTTCCTCTGCGTGAAATTGCCGCGGTGTTCGATAGTCGAGTGTAGAATGCGGGCGGGTGGCGTGGTAGCGCTCAAACCAGTCTGCGAGACCTTTGCCCAATTCACGCGGTGTGGCGTACGCATTGAGGTAAACGTCTTCATATTTGGCACTGCGCCAAAGCCTCTCAATGCGGACATTGTCGATCCAGCGTCCCGTTCCATCCATGCTGACAAGAGTGCCCGCGTCTTTAACGCGCTTAATCCAAGCCGCGCTGGTGTACCGACTGCCTTGGTCGCTGTTTATTATCTGCGGGCACCTTCCTGTCGCCAGGGCTATTGTCAATGCATCCAGGCACAGGGTGGTTTCCATCGTGGTGGACACTGCCCACCCTAAGGCTCCACGCGTGTGCCAGTCCATGACGCATGCCAAATAGCAAAAGCCGCGGGCCATCGGGATATAGGTGATATCCGTACACCACACCTGGTCAGCCTTGCTGATCTCCAGGCCGCAAAGAAGGTACGGATAAATCTTGTGCCCGCCAGCTCGTATCCCGGTGCGCGGGTGGCGGTAGCTGACGCGGATCCTTGCAGCTCTCATCAGCCGACGTAAGCGTCGGCGTCCCAAGCTGTAACCGTGATCGCGGCGCAGGACCGCGTTCAACCGCCGGGCGCCAAATGTCGGCTCACGCACATGAATGCTATCCAGCAGCACCATAATTTTCTGGTCTTCGGTATTAGCTGTCGGCTCAAGGCCCTGAAGGCGGTTTCGGTTGACGTCAAGCAGCTCATACTGTCTACGAATAGACAGCAGAGGATGGTCTTTCACGATCATCTTCTTTCTCATCGATTGATCCCCAGCTGCTCGCACTTTTTTCAAGATACTCCTTATCGATGACGAGTTGGCCAACCTTGCGCTCAAGGATAGCGCACTTCTTCTCGAGAGAGTCTCGCGCATCGTCAACGGCTGGTTCTCTCGAACAGCAGTGCCATATTGGCTTCGAGTTCCTTCTTCCAGGCCGAGACCTGGGACACATGGATCTCATTGTCGCCGGCAATCTCTGCGACAGTCTTGAGCCCTTGATTGGCTTCGCGGGCGATGCGCGCCTCGAAGGCGCTACTGTGATTACGTCAGGGGCGTCTCATGACAATCCCCTTGAATTGGGCTACTAAAATGCGCCCCGAAATTCACTCGACCACTGGCTCCGTTTGGCGGTAGCATTTCTCCCATGAATCGGTTTCTTGCGACGCTCCAACCAGCTCCAACCCCCTTACATCAATCAAATGGCCAACTCAGATCAGCGTTTTTTCCTCCAAAATCGACAAAAAAAAATGGCCAAATCCGTTTTTTTTTTAGATAATTGCCTAAAAGGGTTTGCGTAACCTCGCTTAATGCGGGAAACTACGACATCTCAGTTCGGGATGTTCAGCCATCCCATAAACCCCAGAACGTTCGGGAGGCGTTATGGCCGTCGAATTCTACAACGTCAAAAAGCGCGCGAAAGTCCAGATTGACGACTCCAAAATCACCAAGGTGAAATGGGAGAAAACCTCGAAAGATGGCAAAGTCCAAGTCCGCTTCGGTCTCAAAGCCAAGGATGACGACGGAACCAACCTGACGAAGTTTGTCAAACAAGCAGATTGGGAGGCCAGCTCCGCTAAGGAAGGCTGATCTACCACTGCCTCCATAAAACGGCAGTTGCCTCGGCAGCTGCCGTTTTTTTGTTTTTACAGTCCACCACCACGGGCCCCGGCGAGCATGATCGCGATTATTGACTACAGAGCGGGCAACCTCACCAGCGTCCGCCTGGCTTTTGACAAGCTGAACATCCTATCCGAAATCACCCGCGACCCAGCGCGTATTCGCGCCGCGGAGAGAGTCGTCTTTCCAGGCGACGGCGCAGCCGGAAGCGCCATGGCTAATCTGGACGAACTCGAGTTGCGCGATGTGATCACCGAGGTGTCGGCCGATCGCCCCTTTCTCGGCATCTGCGTCGGCACTCAGATCATCTTGGATTATTCCCAAGAGAATGGCGGCGTGCCCTGTCTGGGGCTGCTCCCCGGCACCGTAGAGCGCTTTCAAACAGCTGACCCGTTTACCAAAATCCCACAGATGGGCTGGAACGCAGTCGCGCCCGTGTGCCCGCATCCGCTGTTTGCCGGCATTGAGCCCGGAAGCGAATTCTACTTTATTCACAGCTACTATCCTGCTCCCACCAGCCCAGACCACGTGCTGGCGCGGACGGACTACGCAGATGTCGCTTTTGCCTCAGTCGTTGGCCGCGACAATCTCGCTGCCACCCAGTTTCATCCGGAGCGCTCCGGGCGCATTGGCCTCCAGTTGCTTAAGAATTTTGCAGAGTGGGATGGCGTATGCTGACCAAACGAATTGTCCCCTGCCTCGACGTCCACAACCGCGTCGTCACCAAAGGCGTAAAGTTTCAAAACAACGTCGAAATCGGCGACCCCATCGAGATGGCCGTGGCCTACAGCGATGGCGGCTGTGACGAATTGGTCTTCTACGACATCACTGCCTCCGCCGAGCGCCGCCCGATCGATATCGAAATGGTGCGCGACGTCGCTAAGGCCGTCCAGATCCCGTTTGCCGTCGGCGGCGGGATCTCAGAGTTGGCCGACATGTACCGGGTTCTCGACGCTGGCGCGGAGAAAGTCTCGGTAAATTCCCTGGCGGTGCGGAGTCCGCAGATCATTGCCGATGGCGCCAAAGCCTTTGGCTCCCAGTGCATCGTGCTGGGTATGGATCCCGTAGCCCACAACGACCGCGAACGCTTTCCGAGCGGCTACGAGGTCACCACCCAAGGCTTTCGCACCCGCACCGGCATGGATGCGCTCGAGTGGGCCCGACGAGCCGAAGGGCTCGGCGTCGGCGAAATCGTCGTCAACTCAGTCGATGCAGACGGAACCCGCGACGGCTTCGAGCTCACGCTCACCGGCATGATCGCTCGCGAAGTCCGCATTCCGGTCGTCGCCAGCGGCGGCGCTGGCACCCCACAGCACCTCGCAGACGTCTTTCTTAAAGCCCGCGCTGACGCTGCGATCATCGCTAGCATGGTGCATACCGGCGACTACACGATCGCCGTCATCAAACAAGAACTAGACCAAGCTGGCGTGCCCATTCGCCGCCATTGGTAGTCATGAAACTAGAAATCGGAACCCGTAGCAGCCAACTTGCCCTGACCCAGGCGCAGGATGCACTCGAGCGCTTGATGGCCGAACTGCCACGCCTCGAGCTCTCGCTCCAGCCCATGTCCAGCCCCGGAGACCACGATCGCTCGACCGACCTGCGGGTCAGCGATCCAGACTTCTTCACCCGCTTTCTCGACGAGGCCGTCCTCGCGGGCGAGGTCGACGCGGCTGTGCACAGCGCCAAAGACGTGCCCTACCCTGTCCGCGAAGGACTCGACTGGTTCTGGCTACCCTGGCACGAGGATCCGCGCGATGCCCTCGTACTGCGCGCCGGAGAATCCCGCGCAGATCTGCCGGACGCACCAGTTTGCGGCGTTAGCAGCGACCGTCGTGACGAGTGGTGCAAAGCCCAATTTCCAACGGCGGTTCACCAGCCAATCCGCGGCAATATCGAAGAGCGCATCGCCCAGCTGGATGCAGGCGACTACGACGCGGTGATCATCGCCGGAGCCGCCCTCAACCGGCTCGGCCTCCAGGATCGTATTAGCGAGTGGATTCCTTGCGCCGAGCTGCCACCGCCCGAAGCACAGGGCTGGCTCTGCCTGACCTTCCGCGAGGATGACGCCCGCTTTCGCACCATCCGTCAACGATTCGTCTATGCCGTGACCCTGATCGGCGGCGGGCCAGGCGCAGACTACTGCACCCAGGCTGGTATCAAAGCGTTGCAGACCTGCGACGTCTGCCTGTACGACGCCTTGGTCTCGAAGGACCTGCTGCGCCACATTCCTGCCGACGCCATCGCTATGGATGTCGGCAAGCGCGCCGGACGCTACCAAGTCGAGCGCGTCGATGTCGACCGCATGATCAGCGACTACGCCCGCCAAGGCCGCCGCGTAGCGCGCTTAAAAGGCGGTGACCCCGGAATCTTCGGCCGCGCCGCACAGGAAATCGAATCGCTTCAGGAAATGTCCCTGCCCTGGCGCGTCATTGCGGGCGTCAGCAGCCTCCAGGCCGCGACCAACGAAACTGGCTGGTTTCTCACCCGCCGCGGCGTAAACACCGGCTTCACGCTGCTGACTTCGCGACTTGCGAACTCCGCAGTTGCCACGATTCAGGGCGAACATCGGCGAGATCTGCCGCTCGCATTCTTCATGCCGCTCAGAGTCCTAGACGCGTTGGTCAAAGCCCTGATCGATGAAGGGCGCAATCCCTACCAGCCCTCTGCCATGATTTTCGCCGCTGGTTCGCACCAGCGCCAAGTGATCTCGGCACCGCTGTGCAAAATTTCTGAGGCCGTGGCCGAGAGCATGATCAACAAGCATCCTGCGCTGTTCATCGTCGGCGATACCATGGCCCCCGAGTTTCTGCAGTTGCCGACTGGCCCGCTGCGCAATCGGCGCATCTTGTTGACCGGCAGTACCAACCTGATGCCCGCCCTCACCCAAGACGTGCTCTGGCGAGCTGGCGTTCCCCTGCCCTGCCCGCTGATCGAGCTGACCACGGAGCCTGCAGCCGGAGAGTTACTGCAGAACGTATCCGACTTTGACTGGATTACGGTGACCAGCCCAGCCGCAGTACGCTGCCTGTTTGAGCTGCTGCGTGCCTTGGCGATCGACGTGCGCGAGCTACCCAAGATCATGGTCAGCGGCCCCGGCTGCGCCCAGGCACTCGCATCTTATTGCGTTTCGCCCGACCTCGGCCCTGAGACAGACTTTGGCGCGGCCGGCCTCGTGGCTGCTGCGGCCACAACCGTGCAGCCTGGCGAACGCGTGCTGCGGCTCAAGTCCGACCGCGCGCCAGCGACGCTGAGTGACGGCCTGCGCGCCATCAAGGCAGAGGTGACCGAATGTGTGTTATACCGCAATCAGGCAGTGGAACAGCCGGAACTCCTCGAGTTCGACGCCGTGCTATTCCTGAGCAGCAGCGCTGTGGATGGCTTTGTCGACCGCTGGGGCACTGGCCCGCTGGCAGATACCGTGATCGTGGCCATTGGCCCACCGACGGCGGCGACCTGTGAGCACCACGGTCTCACGCCGTTGGTTGCGAACTCCGCAACCTCAGGCGGCTGCCTCGACACGCTCCAAAACCACTGGGCGTTCGACTAACAATCACGTATGGCGCAACTCCGTTTGCGCCCAAGCGCCAGCTTGCAAGATACCTGCAAAAGATTCCACGACTTAGGATGCCCACTCCATCCCAAGCTTGCGATGCTGAAGCGCACAGTCTCGCAGATAGAGATTAATCAGCGTTTGATAGGGGATCCCGTTCTCCTCAGACATCTTCTTGAAATAGTCGATTACGTCTACCCCAAGGCGAATCGTGACTTGCTTCTTCAGCTTGCTGGCGTACGGATTGGGCTTTGAATCCGAAAAATCGTACTCTTCTCTCATAGGAACTGTCCGTATTGCTTGCGTTCGTGTGGCTCTGTCTTGCGAGCAGAGATGACTCGAATGACCTCATCATCCCTGTTGCGGTGGCAGTGGCAGACGATGAGTAGCCGTGCAGACGTCGACATGCCAAGCAGGATAAAGTGATCTTCTTCTTCGGAGCGATCAGGATCGAATATGATCAGGCCAAATGGATCAGCAAACGCGGTCGTCGCCTGCTCAAAGGAAAATCCATGCTTCTGCAGTTTGATTGCTGCTTTGTCTGGATCCCACTCGAATTCAATCATATTTACAATGTATTTCTCAGGGGCATACGTCAAGCTTGACTGTCGCGCCGAAATCTTGGCAGAAAAATCTTCCTCGACCTACATCCTCGCCTATCAGCCACTATTTAGCTGATCATCCTCGACCGGCCGAGACTCAACGTCGATCACGCCATCGTCCATAGGCTGCTGCGGGTATTGCGCCCCCCCGAACGGCGGCGCCCCGAATTGCGGGCCAAACTGCATCTTCACATTGGTCCGGTTCTTGAAGTGGCGCACCAGCCAGGCGCGAAACAAGCCACGCGTCACCGGGATCAGCAGCAGGAAGCCCAGAGCGTCGGTCACAAAACCCGGCGTCAGCAGAACCAGCCCGGCAGCAAAAATCAACAATGCGTCGAGCGCCTCAGTCGTCGGAACCCGCCCTGCCGCTAAAGACTCTTGAATCCCGCGCCAAGCACGCGCGCCCTGTCGACGTGCCAGCCAGCTACCGGCGATTCCCGTCAGGACGATGACAGCGAAGGTATTGCCCCAGCCAATGACGCTGACCTTTAGGATCAGCACCACCTCAATAGCGGGGACAACAATTAGTGCAGTGAGCAGGTAGAAGAACACTCTTGGCCTACTGCGAACGCTGAGACTGCACCCGCACCGGCACTGGGCTGGGCGCCGGCGCAAAAGAAAAGGACCGAATAAAGAGTTCGAGCAGTGCGATGAAACGAATCATGGTGGGACATCCTGAATGGGGCTGAGAGAGATACCGCTATCTTGCGACGTGACGTAAGACAGCGTATTCATGCCGATTGTTCACTTGCCCCAGAAAACAGCTGGTTGCCGCGGGTAGAAACTCAGTTACAGTTAGCGGATGCATACGCGCACCTTTATCATCGCCTGCGTCTTGTTGGGCATTCTTGTGTTCCTGGCCCTTCAGAGACAGAGCCAACCCGTGGTCGCGCCGCAGGCGGCCGAGGAGAAGCCAGCTCCCAAGCCGGTGGCCGCCGAGCATGTGGTCCGCCAGCCCACCAGTAAGGCCACAGATAGCCCCGGAGCCACTTTTCTGCTGGAAGGCTATGCGGACCCCAAACGCACGATCGTCGACGACCTCAAACTGGTCGACCACGTCTTCCGCGAGTATCAGGTCGCCTTCCGCGGGAATCCAGTCGGGACCAACGCAGAGATCATGGCCCGGTTTCAGGGACATAATTCACGCAAGATCGTATACGTACCTGAGCAACACACCTACATTAATGCAGCGGGAGAACTGCTGGATCGCTGGAGCCGTCCGCTGTTCTTCCACCAACAATCCTCGCACCTAATGGAGATCCGCTCCGCTGGACCGGATGGCAGCCATTGGACCGAGGATGACATCGTTTTCCCGCCCCCTGAGCCCGAGCCCCCTGAAAAAACGCCCTAAAATCATGTCTGTACCTGCTCCCCTGAATCCCGGTCAACGCGTCCTGATGGGCCCTGGTCCCAGCGACGCCAATCCTCGTGTATTGAGGGCCATGGCCACGCCGCTCATTGGGCATTTGGACCCGGACTTCATTCAGATCATGGATGAGATCAAGGACATGCTGCGCACAGCGTTTCGGACCCAGAACGAGCTAACGATCCCGATCTCAGCGCCTGGCAGCGCTGGCATGGAGACTTGCCTGGTGAATCTGCTTGAGCCCGGCGATCGCGCGATCGTCTGCGTCAACGGCGTGTTTGGCGGACGCATGGCCGACATTGTCGAGCGCTGCGGCGCGACCGCAATCCGAGTCGAGGCCGAATGGGGCCAGCCGATCGCCCCCGAGAAAGTAGCAGACGCGCTGGCTGCAAACTCTGCAAAGCTCGTTTGCATCGTCCATGCCGAGACGTCGACCGGCGTGCTGCAACCACTGGAAGAGATTGCGAACCTCGCACATGAGCACGAAGCGCTCATCGTGGTAGACACAGTCACATCCTTCTGCGGATCCGCGCTGGAAGTCGACGCCTGGGGCTTGGACGCCGTCTACACGGGGACTCAAAAGTGCCTAAGCGCGCCTCCCGGAATCTCGCCGGTCACGTTCAGTGAGCGCGCGGTAGCGGTCATGGATGCGCGCAAAACGAAGGTCCAGAGCTGGTTTCTCGATCTGTCGATGGTGCGGAACTACTGGACAGGTGCCAAACGTGCCTACCACCACACCGCGCCGGTCAGCAGCATGTACGCCCTGCACGAGGCACTGCGCATCGTCCTCGAAGAAGGACTCGAGCCGCGCTGGAAGCGCCATCAACAGAATCATGTCCTACTTCGCCATGGCTTGCAGGAACTTGGCTTCAAATACCTGGTCTCACCAGAGTATCGCTTGCCGATGCTGAACGCAGTGCATCTTCCTTCTGGTTGTGAGGATGCCGCACTGCGCGGCGCACTGTTAGATCGTTATGGAATCGAAGTGGGAGGCGGGCTTGGACAGTTCGCCGGCAAGCTCTGGCGAATCGGCCTGATGGGCGAGAGCTGTACGCCAAACCACGTACACATGCTATTGTCTGCACTTCGCTCGTTACTTTAAGGATCCCAGCCTATGCAACTGCTCTCTCTCACTCTGCTCACTGCCATCTTGGCCGTCGGCTGCATTAAGGTGAAGTCTGACCCCATTCGAATCGAGCCCATTCAGATTACGATCGACGTCAATGTGAAGATCGATCGCGCGCTGGATGATTTTTTTGATGACCTGGATTCGGAATAGGAGCTGGCATGAAACACCTACTACTTACTTTTCTCTTGCTGAGCACGACTACATTCGCCGCCAGCCTCTCGACGATCAAGGCCCAGATGAAGGCCCGTGCTGGGGAGATTGCAACACTGAAGGCGTCGGGCCACCTCGGTGAGGATGCCAAAGGCCTCCTGAGCGTCCGCACTGCCACACCGGCAGCCACCGCGACCGCGCAAGCTGAGAATGCGGACCGCAAACTCGTGTACCGCGCACTCGCCGCCAAGGCAGGCGGTAGCGCAGACGCAGTCGGGCAAAGAGCTGCTGCTCGTTACGCAGAACGTTCACCGGCCGGCACCTGGCTGCAAGCCGTCGACGGAACCTGGTCCCAAAAGGAGTAGCCCATGCACTTTACCAGCGCCTTTCTTGTTGCGATGGTCGCAACCTTTACTTACGCCCAGAACATGACGCCGGTCTGGGCAGTCATGCCCGACGATCTAGCGCCGAAAGCGATTGATCCAGTCGACCCTGATAATGGGCAGCTGATCGTCTTCGTGCGCCCGAATCAGTCCGAGGTCGACAATACCTTCCAAGAGGAAGTCCTGCCGGAAGTACGCAAAATTGCCGCTGAAATTGGCACCGCGCTGCATGTCTGGGATAGCCGCCTTGGCAGCCCTGAGGGAATAACGATCACGCCGAGCATCGTCTTCGAGAATTCCCGCGGGCGCTCGGTGTACCAAGGCCGTTATCGCAACTTGGACCGCATTCGCACCTTTATTCGTACCTCACGCTACGTGCCCCGAGGCGACAGCCTGCGCGAGTGGTCGAACATTCCAGTCTGGACCAACGGCCGCGCTCACCTGATCGCACCGATCAAAGTCAGCTCTCTCGGCGGCACACTGCCAGAAGAGTACTGCGAGAAGCTTTGGCAGCAGGACACCCGCCACTGGGTGGACGAAGGCTTGGTCAAATTCTGGAATAAGGAGACCTATATGCAAGGCTCCACGGACCGGCTGTTCTACATGGATTTCTACCCGTGGCTCGGCGAGGACGGGACGCTGCATGTATCTGCCTCGCTGTTTTCGCAATTTCACTGCAAGAAGCCAGTCTTCACCACCGGCGACACTCCATTCAAAGGTCCGTGGAAATACCGGCGCTGGATCTTCCGCCGCGCAGCCCGCGCGCTCGAGGACGCCGTGGCAGTCACCATGGCCGATCCATCGCTCGGCGATGGCTTTGACATTGTCGAGTCCTACATGTGCAAGTTCCGCTGGGCTGCCCTAGCAATGCCCGTGCCTGCCCCGGCAGAGAACGCCCCGCTGGCGGTCGCCCCGAAGCTGCCCACATCCTACAGAGTTGCGAACTCCGCAAATCTGCCGCCGCAGGTGCAGTTCGCCTTTCCTGCCCCGCTCGATGGCCATCGCGGTGAAGCGCAGGGCGTCAGCGGTACACTCAATATCCCTGGACTGGACATCAACAAAGCCAGCGGCATCATCACCGTGGACGTAGGCCGCCTCACCATGGGCGACTCTGAGTTGGACGCAGTGATTCGCGGCAGCTTGTATCTGGATGCGAAGACGCACCCAAAGGCAAGCTTCGCAATCAAGTCGCTCGTTGCAGAACAGCCTCTGACGTACGGCGTGCAGGTCCCGACAGAGATGAGTGGCACCTTCACCATGAAAGGAAAGCCGAGCCAGCTGACGCTACCTGGCTTTCTGGAAGCCGTCGTCATGGAGAATGGCAAGCCCGCCGTCATCCTGACCAGCGGTTTTGACGTGAATCTGAATGACTACGGCATTCCCCCTGCGGACGGACCAGAGCCAGAGAATCACACGCTAAATTTTGATATCCGCACGGTTTTCGCTGGACAATAGCCCTGCAACAGCCCTGGAGTTTCACGGACGCTGAGGCGTTCCTAGAGGATCTGTGCCGAGGCGGCGTAAAGCTGGGTCTCGAGAACACCAGCGAGCTGCTGGCTGCGTTGGAGAATCCGCAACGCCAGCTGCCCGCGATCCACGTGGCCGGCACCAACGGCAAAGGCTCGGTATGCTCGCTACTCTCGGCCGCGCTGACCAGCCAGGGGCTGCGGCCGGGCCTGTATACGTCCCCGCACCTCGTCTCAGTCCGGGAACGCTTGCGAATTGGTGGTGAAGCAATCAGCGAAGCCAAGTTTGCAGAGATCGCAGCCGGCATCCGAGCAGACGCCGCACGGCTCTTCCCAGCCGTCGGCCCCACCCCGACCTTCTTCGAGTTTCTCACGGCCATGGCATGGCGCTGGTTTGCCCAGGAAAGTGCTAAGTTCGCAATCCTGGAAGTGGGCATGGGCGGCAGGCTGGACTCGACTAATGTCTGCGAGCCCGCGATTACGGTGATCACCTCAATCGGGCTGGATCACATCGGCGCGCTGGGCAATACCCTGGCAGAGATCGCGGCCGAGAAGGCGGGCATTCTCAAGCCAGGCGTGCCATTGGTTTGCGGAGTTCGCAACCCTGAGGCGCGGGAGGTGATTATGGCCAGAGCCAGTGAGCTGCGGGTGCCGGTCTGGCAGCTGGGTGAGGACTTCGCGGTGTTGGCGACGGAGCCAACGGACGCTGGGCAGCAGGTGCAGCTACGCCTGCCGACCGGGCAATGTACTGCGGAGATCGCACTGCGAGGTTCGCATCAGGCAGACAATACGGCAGTGGCAGCGGCGACGCTGGCGCGGCTGGCTCGCCCGACTACCGGGCTAGAGCGAGCGCGTTGGCCAGGGCGTCTGGAGCAGCTGTCGAACACGGTGTTATTGGATGGAGCGCACAACATGGCTGCGATGCATGAGTTAGTGGCGGCACTTCCCGCGAACGAGCGCTATGTGGCACTGTTCGCTACGATGATTGACAAGGAGTGGCAGGAGATGTTGGCACTATTGGCACCGCATCTTTGCGAACTCCGCATCACCCGGGCGGAAAACCCGCGGTCAGTGGATCCGCAGGTCGTGGCGCTGCATGTGCGGGAGAAGCACCCAGCGCTGCAGGTGGTCACGGAGCCGGACGCCTATGCGGCAGCCGAGCTGATCGCGCAAGAGCAGCGACCTGCCCTGATCGTCGGGTCCCTGTATCTCGCGGGGGACGTGTACAGCGTCTTTCGCGGGAATGCACCGCCGCCGATCTACTGCGAATCAGGTTGATTGGACAAGAAAAATTAGGGGACAAGAATTTGCTACGCCCCAGACATGTGATGTTCCTGTCCTGAATATCTTCCCATCCCAGGAAGGAATTTCTATTTTTTCTGGTCTTTCTGGTCTTTCTGGTCGTCAGGGATGTCGCTCCAAGGATGCTCGAAGGCTTGATTCAATAGCTCCAGCATGCGCTTGGCATCCGCATGGTCGGGATCCAACTCGAGGGTGCGCCGGTAAGAGATGCGGCTGTTTTTGTATTCTTTGAGCCGCAACTCTGCGGTACCGCGGTTGGCCCAAGCGGTCACCGAGGCGGGGGCCAATTCAGTGGCCGTGGTGAAAGCCTGTAGCGCCTCTCGCAGCCTGTTTAACTGAAAAAGCGCGCCGCCAAGGTTCAGGTTGGCCTCCAAGGAGTTCGGCTGTGCAGCAATGGCCTGTTCTAAATCCTCCACGGCTGTGGCCCAGTCTGACTGGCAAATAGCCAGCATTCCGCGCACGTAGGGAACCAGCACATGATCGGCACCTGCCGCGATAAACTGACGATAGTGGCCAGCGGCTAGGTCCATCGCACCGTGAGTGCGGTACATATCACCAACCCCGAGCCGAAGATCGAGGGCACTGCTGTCCGCCCGGATAGCCGCTAGATAAGCCTTTTCCTGGGCCGCCGGATCTGCGTTCTCCGATTCCGCCATCACCCAGAGCCGCTGTGCATCGGTTACGGTCGGATTCTTGGCAGCCAGAGCACGAGCCTCATCGGCAGCAGTGCTGTCGCCCTCGGCAAGACGAATCCTGAGCAGCCCGATGGCGGCACTGAGGTCGTCGGGAAACTGGCCGTATAGCTCTCGAGCCGCCGCGAAGTTCCCAGTGCCAAGCGCGAGATCGGCGCGCGCGAGCTGGATGGACTTGTTCCCAGCGTTGCCTTGCAACAGCTCCCGGGCTGCCTCTGGATCCCCGTGGCGTGCAAGCGCAGTCGCGCGATGGACCAGCAACTCGCTGTTTCGTGGATCGAGCTCGAGGGCTTCGGCGTACAGCTTGCTGGCCTGCTCCCACTGCCCCATGGCAAAGGCGAAGCAGGCGCGGGCTTCGAGTGCAGATGCCTCCGTGCGACTGGCGCAGAGTTGGTCCAATTCCCGCGCATTGTCGATGCGGCCAAGGTTTAGCAGCACTTTCATGCGGTTGGCCGGAAGCTCGCGATGATTGGGGTTCACGGTGATCACACGGTCGAAGGCTGCCAGCGCCTCCTGATCCTTCCCCACGACCATGAGAGCCGTGCCAAGGTTGAGCAGGCTGACATCATGCCGCGGGTGTTTGCGCACGGCATCCTCCCACAACGTCTGCGAACTACGCCAGACCGCGCTGCGTTGCCACGAAATAGCGCAAAGAATGAGCGCAACCACCGGCAGCACGAAGCGGTCTCCACGACGCGCCAGCCAGGTTGCGAACATCGCAAACGGACCAATTGCGGCGATGTAGAGATGGCGATCGCCAGTCCCATGGTCGAGTGGAAGAATGCACAGGGCAGGGAGCAGCGCTGCCGCGAACCAGAGCAGCGGTGCGGCACCGGCGTGTTTGCGACGTACGCAAAAAATGACGGTGGCGACCACCAGGACACCGCTGATCATGGCCCAGGCGGGGATGTCTAGCGTGGGATACACCGCGCAGAGCTGGAACGGCAGGACCAGATGGACGGCTGCCAGCCCAAGCGCATGAAATGGCATACTCCCGCCTCCGGCATGCGCCTCGGCGATCGCGGCCACGTCTCGAACGACCAGCCCAAGCAGCAGCACGGCGACGGCGGCTAGGGGAAGCAGTTGGTAGATGCTGCGAGCTGCGGGCCTGGGCGCGGCTCTCAGAGAAATCCACAGCAGGGGCAGAACGGCACCGAGGGGGCTAGACAGCATGGCCAGCAGTGCCAGCCCGCAAGCACCCGCAAGCCAGCCGCGGCCTGGTCGTAGCCAGCAATAGGTGGCCGCAAACAGGAAGAATGCGAACAGGCCAAACTCTCGTCCGGCGATCCAAATCACGGGTTCAACATTAACTGGATGCACAATAAACAGCAGCGCGGTGCCAAAGGCTGCGGCGGTCGCGATATTGCTCTTGTCGGCAAGCAGAAGGCGGATCACAAGAAAGAGAAGCACAGCACTGAGCGCATGCAGAAGTACGTTTACGGCACGATGGCCGGCGGGACTCTCCCCCCAGAGACGCCAATCCACCGCGTGGCTTAGGTCTCGCAGAGGTTGGTACCAGTAGCCGTTCTCGGGCACAAAGAGGCCGGGAAGCGGCTCGCCTTGGATTCGATGGTTCTGCACGATGAGGGCTGGATCATCCCAGTTCGTGAACGGGAAACCAAGGCGCGGACCGAAGAGCGCGAATGGCGTGATGAGCAATATAGCAATGGCGATTTTGCGATTCATCTCTATAACATCGGGACCAGTTGCGACAGGTCCAGTCGACTGGCGAGATATCGCAAAATATCTATTACTTTTCTAACTCGATGTCAGCAATGGACTTTTGGCTACCGGTGCGCTACCGCAGCCGGAGTTTTATGCAGGCACGGGGACGAATGAAGGCCCTGAAAATATACTATGGATGATCGCAGTTTTCTCGCTTCTCTGCGCGCCGCTGAGCGCAGACGAGGAAAGCGATATATCGAAGCTCAAGCAGCTGTATTTAGCGGCGCTGTTACGGGTCGATATTGCGCCCCTAACGACCGTGTCTAGGCGAGAACAAACGATAACCGCGGGGCCCGGCAAGGTGCAGCTGATCGACGAGCACGATATTCGTTTATGGGGCTACCGCTCGCTTAAGGACATGCTCTGCGATCTCCTAAGCGTCGAGACGACTGAAAACTACTTCAGCGAGATCGGGATGCAGACCACGGTCCGTGGCCTGGCTCGAAACAAACGAACCGTGGTCCTAGTGAATGGGATGCGAGTGAATCCGCTGGGCGGTGAGTTTTCCCCTGCGAAATGACTTCAGCATTCGTAGGGCAAAGCAGATCGAAGTGACGTTTAGCCCCGCATCGACGCTCTATGGCCAGGATACGATGAGCTCGGTCATTATTGTGAGGACACGCATGCCAGCGAGCAAGGAGGTAGTATTCTACGGCGGCCTGGAGTACGGGCTGAACGCCGAGCAAGAGATCTGGTTTTCCTTCCAGGACGTGCTGGAAAACGGTTTTAAGCTGTCCGGGCACCTGCAATGACATCGCCCGGAGTTGACGGAGCTGAACGAACACTACGAGCACTGGTGGGCAGACTACGCTAAAGTCGCTGGCACCAAGCAGACGGCGCCCTGCCGGAGCGCTGGGACGATGGCGAAAGTGCATTTCTGCGGGTTGAAGCGGGAGACATGACTCTGCAGACTTGGTACCGGGGCTCAGAGCACAGCAGTTCAAAAGGCTTCTTTCCGGCTCTTGCCTATACGGACTATGCAGTCTGGGGGATCACTCTTGGGTGACTGAGTTTCGCTATCAGCTAGACTTGAGCGAGCGGATGCCGCTGGGGTCGCGGGCGACGGCAAGCTGATACGGGATCTCGCCTGACTCGCGCTATGTCTTCCCGGCGAGCGATACACAATGATTCAAGGATGATTTAAAGTACGGTCGCCAATTAGGCCTGACGCTCGATGAGACCCTGCACTACGATGTCTCGGACACGCTCGCAGCACAGTTCGGGCTGAGCATTGGCACCGCCAGCAAAGGTGAACGCACCAGCACCAGCCGATGTGCAAGCAACGACCAACAGCATGAGCGTTGCCGGGCCTAAAAAGTGCCCACCGTGGCTGCGGACCATTTTTCACGGAGGGCACGCTCACTCCGCCTACTTGTCGCTTGGTACCGTATGCATGTGAACATCCCGCTGTGGGAACGGAATGCTGATGCCAGCTTCATCGAAGGCCTTCTTGACCTTCTCATGGGTGCCGAAATACACATCCCAGTAATCAGCCACGCGGCACTAGGGCCGACAAGCAAAATTCACACTACTGTCTCCCAGTTCGATCACCGCGACCGTGGGGACCGGCTCGCTCAGCACCTGTTTATCCTCGCGCAACACGCGCTCCATGACTTCCTTCGCCTTATCAATGTTGTCGCCGTAGCCAATCCCAAACACCAAGTCCACGCGCAGCAGATCCTTGGTCCAGAAGTTCGCAATGTTGTCACCGGACATCTTGGCATTCGGCACAATCGCCAGCTTGTTATCCAGCGTCAAGACGTGGGTGATGAGGGTATTAATGTCCTCGACCACACCAAGTACGCCACCACCTTCGACCAAATCGCCTACTTTGAACGGACGGAACAGAATGATCAGCACCCCAGCAGCAGCGGTGGTGGCGATTGGGTCGGCTGTCTCCTGCATTATGGATCCTTTGCTCGGTTATTCTCACGGGACCTCGAGCCTGTCGGACCTCGCAGCCTGTCGGCCTTAGCCGCACCGGCTGAAAAACCGTCTCCACTTGAGTAATGTAGCCCGCAATTCCCCGATTATCCGGCATTGCGCGACGATTCAGAGAATCCCAATCACTCGAAGCCAAGACCTTGCACCATAGGCTGTTCTACGTTATCTTCTCCGAGTATTCATAAGGCGGCGATTCAACATGGCGTTGAATCCCGGCACAATTCTTGCCCACATGGAGTACACGCGTGAAACGATTTCTGTTGCTCATCTGGTATCTAAAGTGGCCCCAGATGATGTCGCACTTATTCTGCCGTATTTTTCATCGCAGTGGGCAAGATGAGAGAGAATCCACGCGGACTGAGTCCGAGAAATGGGCCGATGAGATCGCCATCAGCCAAGAAGAAGCAGTCGCGCAAATGCTCGGCGGCGAATCCTCCACGCCCATTTACGAGCTATGTGCGGACGAAATGAAGGCTGCGCACGCAGCGGCGGACGCCTGCCCAATCCGAATGGGCGGCCCCGGCGTCGCCTGTGGCTGGTCATCCCTGGCCCTGCTGCTTTCCGTGTCCCAGCGCGACGGCACGGTTGTCAACTCCGACATGCCCTGTCCGGGACGTAACAACGATGCGTGCGTCGGCTCCGTGGTCCCGCTATCACTGCGTAAATTCTGGAAGCTGCTGCGCACGCCAGACCGCCAGTCGTTGCCGAAAGCCTTGAGCATCCTGGGCGAGTCGGAGCTCTGCCACTATGATAGCGGCGAAAGCTACGACGGCCGCATGTGGGCATACCCACTGCTCTCGAATGCCCTGCGCAAGCAATGGCCGTGACCCGCGCTGAACGGGTTGCGAAGTTCGCAGCCACAGACATCTATCCGGTCACCTGCGAGGTCCTCTCTGCCGGTCGCACCGACTTGGAGATCCTCAGACAGGTGGCCCATGGCGGAGCCAAAGTCATTCAATTGCGTGACAAAACCTCCAGCCGACGCGGCCTCTACAAGAAGGCGGCAGCGTTCCGGGAACTGACAGCTGAACTGGGCATGCTCCTGATCATCAACGACTACGTGGACATTGCCTTGGCGGTCGATGCCGATGGCGTACATCTCGGCCAGGGCGACCTCCCGATCGAGGTGGCTCGGCAACTGGCTCCCGAGCAGATCATAGGCTCGTCCTGCCACTCACTACCGGATATCCACGAAGCCATGCGTCTGGGCGCAGACTATACCAACCTCGGCCCAGTGTTCGCCACCCAGACCAAGGACACCCCGGTCGTCCCGTTGGGGCTGGATCTGGTGCGCGAGGCGCACGCAAAGTTCAGCCACCCCGTGACCGTCATGGGCGGCATCAAGCTCCACCATGTCAGCGACCTAGCAGCCGCTGGGGCCCGCCATCTCGCAGTCGTAACCGCAGTCACCCAGGCCGATGATATCGCAGCCGAGACTGCCGTCTGGCGCAACGCAATCCAAACAGCAATGGCCGGTTGACAGCCCTGTCGAATTGCCTATTGTCCTTCTTCCCCCAAACCAACCATCAAGGATCATCCCTCATGCGGACTCTCTCAGTTCTCTCTCTTTTTCTCTTCGCCAGCTTCTGTAGTGCCCACTGCCAGATTCCATGCGGGATCTACGGCGACGACGCTCGGTTCACGGCAATGCTCGAAGACGCCGCCACGCTGCGCAAATCAATCACTCAGATTGAAACGCTCTCGAAAGAGAAGACGCCAAATCACAACCAGCTCGCGCGTTGGATTGCGAACAAAGACGCGCATGCCCAGAAAATCCAACAGACCGTACTGGACTACTTCCTCGCCCAACGCATCAAGGAAGGGCAGCCTCACTATGACAAAAAACTAGCTCATCTGCACAAGATTATTGTGCTGGCGATGAAGGCGAAGCAGACCACGGACGTGGCCCATGTCGATGCCCTTGAAGCCGAGATCAAGGCATTCCAGACCCTCTATCGCCACAAGCATTGACAGAGACATATGGGACGGGGACCCGCGCCTACGCTGCTTGAGGACATTGATGACTTGGGCAAGCACAAGAAGCCCAAATTTGGCTGGCCGGACGAAGTTGAAGAAATCGTCTACCAAAGTCCGTCCGACGAGTCAGACCAGGCGGCGACCATCTATGTCCCCGACAGCACGGCGCCCGTCCCACTTCTTATTGATTTTCACGGCTGGTCCCAGAACTACCAGTATCCGTCCGGTGCCCAAGCAGCACGCTGGTGCATAGACTCCAATTGGGCATTCCTGTATCCGGACTTTAGAGGTGCCAGCAACCACCCGGACGGCCTTTGTTCAGAGCACGTCGTGCATGACATACTCGGCGCCATTGCCTCGATCGCGACTTTTGTACCAATCGACCGCAATCGCATCTACCTCCTCGGTGGCAAGACCGCTGGCCATGTCGCGCTCTACATGGCCGGACGCGCTCCAGATGTTTGGGCCGGTGTCTCCGTCTGGGGACCTTGGGTAGATCTCAAGATGTGGTGGAAAGAGCGCATTGGCTGCCGGAAGAACTGGAAATACGCGGGCCATATCGAGCTCGCCTGCGGGGGCAAGCCCAGCGCGAGCGAAGAAGTCGCCGAAGAGTACGAACTGCGCTCCCCCATCACCTGGCTCCAGAACGCAGTCGGCGTCCCGATCGACCTGAACGCAGGGCTGAACGATGGCAGAATTGGGCCGGTCGCTTACCGCCATTCTCTGCACGCCTATAACGAGCTTGCGGCCGATGCGGACAGGTTTAGCGACGAAGAAATCGAGCATTTCTATAACGCCATGCGGCCGCCCAAAGGCACTCCTCCTCCAGATCCAGACCCGCTCTACGGGAGCAACGCTTTGGTCTTTCGTGGCATCTCGAATAATGTCCGGCTGACCATCTTTCGCGGTGGCCATGAAGTCTTCTATGACGCCTCCTTGAACTGGCTCGCACAGCAGCGACGCGGCGAACCCGCAGTCTGGAAGTGCGCCCCCAAGTTCTCGATCGGCGGATGACTCGCATTCTGCATGTAGAGGACAGCGCCAGTGATCGCGCGCTGACCAAGGAAGCCATCGACATCGTCGGCATCGACTGCGAATTGATTCAGGTCCAATCTGCTGCGGATGCCCTGGTGGCGATCGCAGCCTCCCCCCCCCAGCTCATTCTTCTCGACCTCAATCTTCCGGGAATGAAGGGCCATGAGTTGCTAAGTACCCTGAAGCAGAACCCGAAGTGGCTCTCGATACCGGTGCTGATCCTGTCAAGCTCGGAGAACCAGCGCGAGATCGCCCGCAGCTACGCCTTGCACGCAAATGGCTACCTCGCCAAGCCGACGGATTTCGACGGATTCATCTCCTTGTTTGAAGCCATTGACCAGTTCTGGCTGCGCCACGCCCGCCTCCCCAGCCCCGGATGATGAATGACACACCGGCGGAGAAATGCGATCCGCTCTCACGAGCCCCTTATCTACTGATCAATCGCCTTGGTGTGGCTGTGCTATTTTTCCTTCCGGCGGCCGATATGGCTTTGTGGCATTTTGATTTCACCCAGATCACTGCCCCCTGCTTCTTGCGCGTTTCCTTCTTTTCTGGGGGCTCGCATGGGCAATCCTTACGCGGAAGTTCTGAGCCTAAAGAACAGCCAGCTGGCTTGCTGTTCTGGCCATCTCAAGTTCTGTAGCAGCATACCTTCTCAATTCTAGTGCCACTTCTTTGTTACGGGCCTAGCGCGCCTATTGGGCTTCTTGCCGCTAATCGGCTTTCAATTTATTCCTTCGGCCGCGATCCGCTGCCGGTAACCAGACACACTTTCCGCAGGTACGGAAAACGAGAAGAAAAACAGCGGCTGGGCGCTTGCCTCCCTAGCTTGCCGAGTATTGTCCTTTGCCCATATGAAGCTTTCGGAGGACTTCTCGCACTCGGCGTGGGATGTAAAGCAAGAAGTCAGGAAGGGATTGGTCCTAGGCTGTAATGGATTGATAAATACCTGAGGCAAGATCTACTACATGACACAGTGGGCCAAGCCCACGTGGGCAGCCGATAAAGGAAAGTGGGATCGGGCGCTCGCCCTGAAAGTGAGGATCAGCTGTGCCGAAAACATGAAGCGAGTGGCCAGTGCCCGCCAGCAGTAGGCAGCGCACAACAGTGGGGATTTCCCAAGTGAGATCGACGCTCTCACGCTGCCAGCAGGAATAACCCTGAAGTGCCCAAGTGCAGAAGCTGACCTGGAGTACCACTATCGCTATTTCGGTCGCGGGCTCCGCGCCGATGTCGACAATCCGGAGCAGCTCCTATTGCTGGCAGATGTTCCATCGAATCATCCCTTTCAGGAGGGGATTAAGGTCGCGTTATTTGACGGCAACATCAATGGTTTCAAGGCTGCGAGCTATGCAGATCTTAAGGAAGGGGGAATTTCTTTCCCAAACGCCCCTGTTTTACTACCGGATCAGTAGACCGAGCAATCACCTCAGCGGTCTCTAATCAACTGAAAGATCCAAGGCAAAGTCGATTGCCGCAGAGACCGCCCGCATCAAAATCCTTGAAAGCGAAGTGACTAAGCCGCCAATTTTACCGCAGCTCACGCAATGCAGATGATCGCAGTTTACGACGCAAGCCTTTGGCATTCCATCTCGCTCATTCAGGAAGACCTCGCTTGAAATGTCGCGAATGGTGGAGGTGATCTGCACCACGGTCACTTCGCCAAGGCGATTGATGATCAAGTCCCGCGCTACAAGCAGCACGGGACGGCGACGGTCGGGAGTCGGGAAGTTGCACCAGCGCACTTGACCACGCTTCAGCATCGCTCAACTCTCCGTCGTCCAACGTTAGAAACTCACCCGTCTGCACAGGAAATTTTGTATATCCATCCTGCTGCTGTTGCTCTCGGCGCTTGATGCCGCTGCGTTTTAGCGCAGCACGCAGCGGATCGCGAGTGAAGGCAGAGCGACTAGTCTTCAACTCAGCAGCCAAGGCATCAACCGCTGCGACTAATTCCAGTTTAAGGGTCATTTGAACAGTTCTCATACTCACCTCTTTAAGCAATGTGGATTCATATAGCTGTAAGTCGCCCTAGTCACGCATCCGTGCAAGCTATCAGCGCCTCTCCGTCCCCGTGGCAGATCCCTCTTCCACATAAATACATAATCCTTCAAGACAGCGGCATCTTCCTCGTGTAGAGTTACGCATGCGAAAAAATACTTTTCTAATCTTCCTTATTGCCCTCTCCCTCGTTTCCTGTGGGAAACCTGAGCCCGAACCAGAGAACAAAACCGTAAAAATTGGCATTCTTGTTCCGCTGGATATGCCGCTGGTCAAGCTGGGCGCCGGGATCAGTGGTGGAGTCCGACAGCGGGTTTCTGAGGCAAATCGTAAGCAGGAATTGGGCGAATACACGCATCTTGTGCTACAGACTCGATCCGTCTATGACAACTGGCAGATCGACGAGAAGATGCAATCTCCAAGTTCAGCCTACCGGAATCTTGTCAACGAAGGCGTAGTGGCCATCATCGGCCCTGTGACAGGCGATGTCTGTCACGAGATCATTAGCTCGATCGAAGCTAGCCAAACACCGACGATAACCCCGTCCGCTACACTCAATGGCCTGCCCGGCAAGAGCCAGTACCTGTTTCGTAACTGCTTCGATGACACCTTCCAGGCGAAGGCACTGGTGGATCACGCAGTTCGCCAGCAGGGACTGTTCAAGGCAGCCATTCTTACCCAAAAGGCGAGTTACGACGCCTCTGGCTTGGCGGACGCCTTCAAGGCAGCGTTCATCGAGGCGGGCGGTGAGATTGTCAGCGAGCAATCATACTTTAGCGGCGACAAGAGCTTTTTCCCGCAACTCAAGGCGATAAAGAAGGCTGGCGCCGAAATAGTTTTCCTTTCAGGACGCAGCCCCGATGTCCCTACCATCTTGGCCGGTGCCGAGTATATCCAAATGGAGCAACCGTTCTGTGGCAATATGTACTGGGACGATGACTTATTGCTGAACAACGCTGGCACCTCGATCTTCCGGAGCTTTTTCTGCGCAGCCTTTTCCGCTACCGATCCCCAGCCCGGCACTGTTGAGTTTATCGAAGCAATGAATGACAGAGACGTTTCGCCGAATTCCTACACTGCTCTTGGCTACGATGCTGCTGATCTGATCATCAAGGCCATCCAGACAGCTGGTGCCAGTGACCGCGCCTCGATTCTGCAGGGCCTGAAGCAGTTGGAAACGGTAGACCAGATCACTGGTCCTATGCAGTTTAACGTCGAGGGTGGTGCCATCAAGAGCGGCCTAATCCTCGGAGTCGAACCCCGCGACGGCCGCGCAGTACGCAAGTGGATCAGTACAGCCAAAGGCGAGTAATGGCCAGGGCCTAGATGAAGCCAAGCACTGCAATGCGTTCAGAACTGGGAAAGACCAGGCCCCTTGGTCGCTCTTGCTCCGCAGCCTGCGGCGCTGATGCCGCGAAACAGACAGACAAGCAGGATTCAATGACCCGCAAGCAAAAACCACAGAAGAATAGCAAGCATTCACACGAAGAATCCCCAAAGAAGAGCCGTGGCGGTAGCCAGCCCCCCACGCTGGACCGCCGCACAGTTCTTCGATTTATGGGCCAGACCGACTATCGCCCCATGCGATTCTCTGAGCTGGCAGAGGCCATGGGCCTCCAAGACGAGCAGACCGTCCAGCTTTCCGAGCTGCTGCACGACCTAAGGACCGAAGGCATAGTCGTTAATCTCAAGCACAAGGGCCTGGCCCTAGCCCGCGACACGGATTTGATTCGCGGCACCATCACCCTCACTCGCTCAGGGGCCGCCTTCGTCTCCGCTAAAGGCTCGAAGCGCGAGATCTTCATCCCTGGCAGTAACACCGGCACCGCCCTTCCTGGCGACACTGTTCTAGTACGCCTCACGAGAGGCCGAGAAGCAGCCGGATCCCGTCTTTCCGAAGGCGTCGTCGTACGTGTCGAAGAACGTGCCAACCGCACCATAGTAGGTGCCGTCCGCCGTGGACATCGCGCCTGGTTTGTCGAGCCAATGCAGGCGACCATCAGCCATCGTATCGTCGTGGCCGAGACTGCGGGTGCCCAGGAGGGCGACCGCGTCCTGGTGGAGCTAGACCCATGGGAAGATCCACAGCAGGCTCCTGAAGGGCGTATTGTCGAGGTGATCGGCCCCGAAGACGATCCGGCATTCGACACCCTCTCTGTGATCAAGTCCCACGACCTCCCGCTGGAATTCCCTGCGGCCGTCATCGACGAGGCAGAGAAAGCCACCATCGACGAGAGTACGATCGCCGAGCGCGTCGACTTCCGCAAGCGCTTTGTCTTTACCATCGATCCCGCCACTGCCCGCGATTTTGACGATGCCCTCTCTCTCGAGCGCACCAAGCTCGGTTGGCGCTTGGGCGTGCACATCGCAGACGTCAGTCATTTTGTCCAACCCGGTTCCGCCCTTGACGAATGCGCCCTTGAGCGCGCCACCAGCGTTTACCTGCCGGACCGCGTCATCCCGATGCTGCCCGAGCAACTCTCAAACGGCCTCTGCAGCCTCCAAGAGAACCGAGACCGCCTGGCATTCAGCGTCTTTATCACCCTCAGTGATGAGGCAGAGATCAAGAAAGTCAACTTTGCGGAGACCGTCATCCACAGCCGCCTTCGCCTCAGCTACGAGCAAGCGCTCGAAGTCCTGGAAGCGCCCGAGGACAAGCTCCCCGACTTCATTACCCGCAAGGCTGCGGATAAGCTCCTCGCAGTAAACCGTCTGGCGCGGAAACTGCGTGCAGAGCGCTTCGCCGCGGGATCCTTGGAAATGTCGGTCCCGGAAATCCGCATCGTCGTCGGCGATGATGGCCGCATTGAAGCACTCCAGCCCCAGACCACCGACGAGGCGCATCAGCTGATCGAAGAATGTATGATCCTGGCCAACCAGGAAGTCTGCCGCGCGCTGAGCCTCAAGGGCTGGACGCACATGCATCGCATTCACGAAGAGCCCGACCCGCTCAAGCTCGCCGAGCTCGAGGAACGTCTGGTCGCATCTGGCATCATTCCGGGCGATCTCACCCGCCGCGAGAACATGAATGCGCTCCTGGAAAACATCGCAGATCTGCCCACGGCCCATGCCTGGAACACTGCTGTGCTGCGTTCCCTCAAACGCGCCGCCTACTCCCACCAGCAAGTAGGGCACTACGGCCTTGCCAAAGAGTTTTACAGCCATTTCACCTCTCCTATCCGGCGCTACCCGGATCTCGTCGAGCATCGAATGCTGAAGGCCGCCTTGCTCCGCGCAAAGACCCCCTACCCGCCGCATGATGTTGCAGAGATTGCATTGCACTGCTCGGAACTTGAAAACCGGGCCAAGCGGGCAGAGCGCGACGTGGTCGAGCTGAAGAAGCTACGCTATTTCAGCGAACAACTCGAGCGTGGCAATCCCCTACCCTACCGGGCCATCGTAACCGATGTCCGCAATCACGGCGCAATGGTCGACATTCCCCAAGTCCAGGCCATCGGCATGGTGCACATCAGCCATCTCGAGCACGACTTCTTCGACTATGATGCAGCGCGTAGGGAACTTCGCGGCCGCCGCACGGGCGACGTGATCACCACCGGCACAGAGTTGTCCGTGATCGTTGCCAAAGTCAACGTGGCCAAGCGCTTTCTGGATTTCATCCCGGTGAGCATTGACCCCAAGCCCGGGACCAAGGCCAAGAAGAAAGGCAGCAAGCCAGCTCGGCCACCTGCCAAAGACGCCAAAAACGCTAGAAGCTCAAAGCGCCCTAAAAGTGCAAAGCAGGAAAAGCGTGACAAGAAGAGGCGCGGCTGAGGCTAGCTCAGTCCACGTAGCCGCCCAAATCTGCGACCGGAGCACCCAAAGGCACGTCTTCCTGCCGACGGCGCAACGCATAGCGACGATAGCCGCCAAGCACCATGGCAAACGCGATAGCGCACAGATAGAAGCCAAAGTGGTCGTGGTGAATTGGCAACACGCCCTCCAGCAGAATATCAAGAATCACCGCACCGTGTATTCCCGTGTCCGCTCGCGAGGCGAAATAACCGCGCTGCCAGAAGTAGATCATCGCGCTCGCCATGGCCACGGTCCAGATCACCGCTGTGGTCACCACCCAGCGGTACGCATCCTGGCTGCCCATTGCGTCTGTAAGCGCGTACCAGATATGAAAGATCGCCAAATATAGAATGGTGAGAATTACACTGAAGTGCCAATCTTTAATACTCGTTCATTCCTTTTTCAAGTGTAGCATCCTCGTGGCCGCGCTGGCGGCACCGAATCCATTGTCGATATTCACTACAGTGATCCCAGAAGCACAAGAATTCAACATCCCGAGCAAAGCTGATAGTCCCTGAAAGCTTGCACCATACCCCACACTAGTGGGAACAGCTATGACAGGAGCTGCAACAAGCCCACCCAGCACACTCGGCAACGCTCCTTCCATTCCTGCAACGACAATGACGATGTCACATTCCCGAATCTCTTCGAGCCGACGCACCAGCCGGTGAATGCCAGCCACTCCCACATCTGAGATCTGCACGGCTGCCACCCCAAAGAACGCCAGGGTCCGCATCGCCTCCCCAGATACCGGTGCATCCGATGCCCCCGCGGAAACCACAGCCACGCACCCACACCGCCGTGGAACCGGCGCGCTGAGCAGCTGCCAGGTACGCGCGACCTCATCGCTCTGCGCACTTTCATAACCCATTGCAAGCTCCTTTGCGATCTCCGCACGAATCCGCGTAATCAGGACGTTCCTCCCGGCCGCGGCCATGCTCGCCACGATGCTCCGCAGCTGTGAATTGCTCTTTCCCGCACCAAACACCACCTCAGGCTGCCCACAGCGCACATCGCGCTCGAGGTCCAAAACCACATCGTCTACCTCCAGGATCGCGCGCAGCTCACAACGCGCCTCGTCTGGTGCCACGCTCCCCTCAGCGACTCGTTGGAGCAGCTTATCCAGATCCTGCTCAGAAATCATGCGCCCACCTTCAAGGTAGCACGGCAGCGCGCGATGCGGTTTAGATGTTCCTTGTTCCAGGCCGGCAACGCGTTGCTCGCGGTCAGATTATCCAAGCGCGCTAACCGCGCCTGCGCACGCTGAAATTCCCCTTCCTCCAGCATGCTCTCCAGACCCGAAACCACACCCTCCACGACGATACCCACAACGTCTTTCGGCAAGCCCGGCCCATTCGCCAGACGCGCCAACAGAGAATCAATCAAAGCCTGATAGCGCACATCGAACACTCCGTTCCACGTCACTGAAGGATGATTGCGGACCGCGTCCAGCAGCTTCAGATGTTCAATCGCCGCGGCCAGCCCGCCAGCATCGAGGCGTTGTTCGCAAGCAGCCAGGCAGCTGTCAATCAGGTACGTGACCCGCAGTCCCAGCAGTTGCGTCCGCAACGCCCGAAACGCTGCCCGATCATCGTCCGTCATAGCCATGGCACCGTGCACTTTCGCAGGCAGTCCCCGATATGTCTGCAGCGTCTTGAACGCGTCTGCAAAATCGCCAGAGTCCATCCCCACCTTCAGACGCAGCAGCCAGCTCTCAGCCAGCGCCTGGCGTACGTCATCCGGCACCGCGCTCGCGCGACGCGTGATCGCCTCGTTGACTGTCGCCTGCACAGCCAGTGTGGCCTGCCGGCAATCCTTCCATAATAACGTCGGATCCAAACTCGCCCGTTCAGCCTCTAGAATTGCGCGTTGCGAAGTCCGCATCGCCACGATCTGCGCTTGCCCGGCATCCACAAGCCGTTGCACATCACGCACCTCATGCATCCGCCCACCGACCAAGAGCGAGCTCAGCACCATCACCACCGCTAGCAGACCCGCGGCCAGCGGTTTCCGCCGTGCATACTTGGTCACATGATCGTAAATCGTGCTTCGCCGCGCCGAAATCGGCTGCAAGTCAATCGCCCGTTGCACGTCCGCATGCAGCAGCTTTGCATTGTCGTAGCGGGCGTTTGGCGCCTGCGCCAGTGCCTTCCCGCAAATACTGGCGAACTCCTTCGAATCGGTAATTGGCGGAAATTCAGCAGCCTTGATCGCCGCCAGCGTCTCGCGCACAGTTTCCTTCGCGAACGGGTGCGTGCCGGTCACAATCTCATACAAGATGATGCCGATTGCGAACACGTCCGACTGATAGCCGATACGCTTCACCATCCCCATCGCCTGCTCCGGGGACATATAGTTTGGCGTGCCCTTCGCTTGTCCGGGCTGCGTCAAGTTCAGATCTCCTTCATTCACTGCCAGCTTGCAGGTCACCGACGCTGGCGTTTCGTCGTCCGCGTTGAAATCCTTCGCAATCCCCCAATCCATTACGTAGATCTGGTCAAACTCTTCCACCATGATGTTCTCTGGCTTGACGTCCCGATGCGCCACGCCCTTGCTGTGCGCAAACGCCACAATCTCGCAGACACGCTCCATGATCCGCAACAACCGCCGCCGCGGCCATTCCGCCGGCTTCTCCTTCGCCTCGCGCAGAATTTCCCGTAAGGTCAACCCGTCCACGCGCTCCATCGCAAAAAACAAAGCACCGTTCAGCACGCCGATGTCATGAATCGGCACGATCCCAGGATGATGCAAGCGGGCCGTAAGCATCCCCTCGCGCAAGAATCGCTGCACGGCCAAATCCGATTTATGCTGGCCGATCAGCAAAGATTTGATCGCCACCTGTCGCCGCAAATGCGTGTCGATCGCGAGACTAACGGTGGCCTCCCCGCCGCGGCCGATCTCATCCAACAGTCGATACCGATCCCCAGCATCTGGTAACGTCGCCCAGCGATCGTTCTTCAGTGCGCCGAGAGGCTTTGCCCGCTTGCGTACCGTGGCTGGCATTAGCCGGCGTCCACGAACGCTCGAACCGTTCCGACCGTGTCGGCAGCCCGCACGAAAGTTTCACCGATCAGAAAGCGTCGAATCCCAACTTTTGTGAACTCCGCAATATCCGCTGGCTGCTTCAGCCCGGATTCCGCCACGATAGCCGTGCCCTCCGGTGCCAGCTTGCTCAGCTCGAAGGTGATCTCCTGATTGGTCGAGAACGTCTTCAAGTTTCGATTATTGATTCCCAGCAGGTCAAACTCAACGTTGGCTACAGCCCGATCAATCTCTTCGGCGGTGTGCGTTTCTGCCAGCACATCCATGCCCAGCTCCTGCGCCAACTGAGACAGCTCCCGCGCCTGCGAATCGCTGAGAATCGCCAAGATCAGCAAGACGCAGTCCGCGCCGAGCGCCCGCGATTCATACAGCTGGTATGAATCGATGATGAAGTCCTTGCGCAGCATAGGCAGCTTCACCTGCTCTCGTACGACTGCGAAGTCCGCATCCGCGCCATAGAAGAAATGTTCGTCGGTAAGCACCGACAACGCGGCCGCACCGCCATTTTCATACCTGCTCGCCTGCTCGGCGGCATCCAGACCCGGAAACAAAAGACCTAGCGACGGGGAACCGCGCTTCACTTCTGCGATGATCGCAGCTTCCGTGGCAGCAGTCCGCGTGAGCGCAGTGGCAAAGCCACGGGTCGCGGGAGCCGCCTGGGCAAGCGCCAGCGTCTCCGCCGGAGACCGCTGTTGCTTCCGGTTCGCGATTTCGGTTTTCTTGTACGCGACGATTTCGTCGAGAATTGTAGTCATTGTGATCCCATGTGCCCAGTACGCAGTAGTGGCAATATACACGCCTCTGCTTATCTTCCGCCCCTTTTTACCGCTCTAACCCAAGCAGGTCCTCATACCATGCGCACACTCCTCTTCCTCCTGGCAACCGCAAGCATTCTGTTCGCGGATTCCGTCACCACCAATGATGGCTCCATTCTGAATGGAACGCTCAGCAACTATTCCACCGATGCCGTCACCATCCAGACCGATTTCGCTGGCGCAGTCACCATTCAGCGCGCGGCGATCAAAGAGATTCGCAGCAGCGAGCAACGTTACTACCGGTTGAGCAGCGGCAACACGCTGTTGGGCGGGCTGACGATCTCTGGCGACAACAAGACCATCCAGACTGCGAACGGCGCCATGAACGTCACCAATGACACCATCTCCGCCACCTGGGGCCAGGGGGAAGACGACCCCGCAGTAGCCGTCGTCAAAAATGCGGCCAGCCATTGGACCTACGAGGCGGCCTTTGACCTCGCCGGCAAGAGCGGCAATACCGAGAAGATGGCCGTTGGCGGCCGCCTGGCTGCCACCCTCGCAAGCCCTGAGGAAAAGCTGCTGCTGTTCATCTCTGGGAAAAACGCCGAAGAAAACGGCGAACTGACTGAGAAAGAGATCAAGGGCGGCATCGATTTCGAACGCAAGACCGTGAAGCCATTCTCATGGTACACGCGCGTCGGCATGGAGCATGATGAGATCGAGAAGCTGGACATGCGCACCACGGCAGCTGCCGGTCTCGGCATGTATCTCATCGAAAAGGAAGATCACGAGCTGCGCGGTCGCCTCGGTCTCCAGGTCACCCACGAATCCTACGAGACCGGGACCAACGAGACCAGCCCCGGTATCGATGTGGGCCTGTACCAGAAACTCAAGCTCGCCAGCTACGTCTTCACGACCAACGTCGAATACAAACCTGCGTTCGAAGACTTCTCGCGCTACACCGTCGCCCATGAGAGTCACGTCGGCATTCCGCTAGCCAAGAACTGGGCAATGCGCTTGGGCGTCACTAACGACTATAACAGCCAGCCGGCTGGCGGGACCGAAGAGCTCGACACTGGCTACTTCGCCCATCTCGTCCTGAAGTGGCAGTAAACACCCCCGATCACAGAGCTTGCGAACTCCGCAACGCTCGCTAGATTACCCGGCTTGCCGCAGATCGTGGCATGCTTTTAAACTTATGAAGCCGAATGAGGAACAACATGTACGCAATTATTGAAAGCGGCAGTAAGCAATACCGAGTTGAAACCGGTGACCAAGTAGATCTCGAATTGCTCGAATCAGCAGAAGACGGTAGCGTCGACTTCGACCGCGTCCTCGCAGTCGGGGACGGCGATGATGTAGAGTTTGGCACACCTCTTCTGGAAAACGCATCCGTAACCGGGCGTCTGATCCAAGAGGGCCGCGCCGAGAAACTTGTCGTCTTCAAGATGAAGCGCCGCAAAGGCTATCGTAAGAAGCAAGGCCATCGCCAGAGCTTCGCACGCGTTGAGATTCTCAACATTTCCCGCGGCTGACCCAAGGAATGATTGGCTGCGCCTTCTGCGAAATTCTGCGGGGCAAAGCGGCAGCAGAGCGACTCTATGATGGCGAGCATTGTGTCGCCTTTCTGGACGTCGCGCCTATCAATCCTGGACACGCGCTGATCGTGCCCAGAGGCCATCACGTTAGTTTGACGACGGTCCCCGCCGAAGCGCTTGCTGAGATTATGACCATCGCTCCGCGTTTGGGGCAGGCCTTGGCGCGCGAGACCGACTGCGACGGCTTCAACCTGCATCTGGCAAATGGTACCTGTGCAGGGCAAGCTGTCCCGCACGCCCACTTGCATGTCATCCCGCGCAGTGGTACTGATGGGTTCACTTGGAACTGGCGCACGCTCCCGCGCGACGATGCGCAGTCCGCAGAACTTACAGCAGCAATCCACAGGAGACTCGGCACGTGAACCAGAACGAATACCATCGTCAGGTTTGCCGGATCGCAGGTGAAGACGGGCGCTACGAGCCCGCAGCCTTTGCTTTTGTCCAGCACGCAGTGCAATATGCTGCCACGGAAATTTCCCGCAGCACACGCGAAGACCACATTCGCGGCCAAGATCTGCTGCTGGGTATTCGCGACCTAGCGGTCCGCCAATTCGGCCCCATGACCAAACCACTATTGAGTGAGTGGGGCATTCATGAGAGCATCGACTTCGGCCACATCGTCTTTTTGCTCGTCCAGCATAAGCTGCTGCGAGCTAGCAAGCAGGATTCGCTCGATGATTTCGCAGACGGCCTGGATTTTCACGAGGCTTTCGTCAAGGATTTTGAACCAGAGGGGAAGGTAGTCGAGCTGCCGACAATCGCATGAAAATTTTGGGTTTGGTCATCATGCTGCAAGTTTCTATGTTCAGCACATTTGCTGGCGACTTTGCTCTCGGGGTAGATGTCTTTCTGCGGGGCTACACGCAGTTAGTACAAGGCAAGAAAGTAGGCCTGATCACCAATCAGACCGGCAAGAACGCTGCTGGCCAGACCACCATCGATCTGCTCTATGCCCATCCGGACGTGAATCTTGTCGCGCTGTTCTCCCCCGAGCATGGCATCCGTGGTGTCGTAGAAGCTGGCGAGCACGTCGACGACGGAAAAGACTCCGGCACCGGCCTGCCCATCCATTCCCTCTATGGCGGCAGCCATCGTCCAGACGCCAAGGTGCTGGCCCAACTCGATGTCCTGATTTACGACATCCAAGACGTGGGCAGCCGCGCCTATACCTACATCTGGACCCTGGCCGAGGCACTTGCCGCAGCGGGCGAACAGCATAAGACCGTGATCGTCCTGGACCGGCCCAACCCGCTGGCTGGCGGCGTGATCGACGGCCCCGTCACCCATGACGGCTGGGACTCATTCCTCGGTCTCTATCCGATCCCACGCGTCTACGGCACCACCCCCGGCGAAATTGGCCGCTACTTCAATGCCGTCCACAAACTCAACTGTCGGCTCATCGTCATTCCTATGGCTGGCTATCGACGCTCCATGACTTACGATCAGACCGGTCTGAACTGGATCGGCCCGAGCCCCAATATTCCCTCTGTGAACTCGGCCATCTGCTTCGCTGCCACCGGCACCATTGGCACGCTTGGAAACATGAACATCGGAATCGGCACTCGCTATCCCTTTCAGCTTGTCGGTGCCCCATGGCTCGATGCCCAGAAGTCTGCCGAAATCCTCAACAAGGCCAATCTTCCCGGCATAAAGTTTCTGCCCACCGAGTTCACCATGCCCACCGGTCCCTGGAAGGGCGAAGTCACCCGCGCAATTTTCCTCGGGGTTAGCGATGTTCGCAAGTTTCTGCCGTCCACCACCGAGTACGTGGTCTTGGACCACCTGCAGCGCTACTATCCAAGCCGCTTCAAATGGAATCCGGAGAAGTTTCGCGCCTTCGACGTCGCCATGGGCACCGACCGGGTCCGCAAGTGGTTGATGGCCGAGCAGGCCCCGCGGACCATGCTGAAAGCCTGGACACGCAATCAGCGCCTGTATCGTGGCGCGATCGACACCTACCGCATTTACCAAGATTGAGCGACGCCCCCGAGCCACTGCCAGTCCAGATCGAGCGCCTCGCCGAAGATGGTCAGGGCATCGCCACTGTGGACGGTCGCGAGGTTCATGTGCGCGACGCCGTTCCCGGCGATCTCGTCACCCTCAGCGCAGTGCGCAAGCGCCGCAAACGCCGCCGTGAAAGCAGCATTGACGAATTACACACGGCTGGCGACGACCGCGCCACGCCACGCTGCGCGCACACCACCGATTGCGGCGGCTGCCGCCTGCAGCACGTAGCCTACGAAGCACAGCTCCGGTTCAAGGAGTGCGAACTCCGCAATCGCCTCGAGCCGCTATTTGGCCAGGACCAACCCGAATGGCGCACTATCCTCGGCTGCGACAATCCCTTCGAGTACCGCAACAAGCTCGAGTTCAGCTTCTGCGATCAGCGCTGGCTCTCCCAGCAGGACATCGACTCAGACGCCACCTTTACCCGGCTTCCAGCTGCCGGCTTTCATCCACAGGGGCAGTTCGCCAAGATTCTCCATCTCGACCGCTGCCATCTCATGCCCGCTGTAGCCGACTCGCTCCGCCTGCAGATGTACGACTACGCGATCGCGCACGAGCTCCCGTTCTACAACGTTCGCGAGAAGCACGGGATCATGCGGAACCTGATTGTGCGCCAGACCACACGCGGCGAGACTATGGCCATCGCCTCGTTTGGCGAAGACCACCCTGCCCTCGCTGGCTTGCTGGACCAGCTCGCCGCCACCGAAGGCGTCACCTCCGTACACAAGGTGATCAATCCCAAGGGCAACGACAGCATCTACGATCTGCCCCTGGAGCACACCCACGGTGAGCCGTCCATCCTCGAAGACCTCGGCGGCTCCGTCCTCTGCGTCCGGCCCAAGTCCTTTCTCCAGCCCAATTCTCGCCAGGCCCGCATCCTCTACGACGTAATTGCGGAATTCGCAAAACTCGAGGGGCACGAGAAAGTGCTGGATCTCTACTCCGGGATTGGCTCGATCAGTCTGATGATTGCCCGCCAGGCCGGGCATGTACACGGCATCGAAGAAGTCCCAGACGCGGTCCGCGACGCAAACGAGAACGCGGCCCGCAACGAGATCGAGAACATCTCATTTGCCACCGCCAAGGTCGAAAGCGTGTTGGCAGATCATACTGACAACGTAGACCTTGTAATCTGCGATCCGCCCCGTGCCGGCATCCATCCCGCGGCCATTCGCGCCATGATACAGCTCGCCGCTCCGCGCATCATCTACGTGAGCTGCAACCCCAAATCACTTGCGCGCGACCTGCAGGCCCTATCCCTGCACTATCGCTGCGTACGCGTTCAGCCCGTCGATATGTTCCCCCACACGCTGCACCTCGAGACCGTCGTCGAGCTGGTGAAGCGCGAGCTTACCTGACGGCCCAACGCAGCCATTTCTAGCGTCGCGTTGATTTGACCGGCCTATTCACCTCTGCCCTTGTCCGCGACGACTCAACACTAGGAGGATCCCCGGCGTGACCTCACATGTTGGCATCGGCATGCTTTACGGCTTTGGTGCGGCCATGGCCATCTCCGTGAGCTACATCCTCTCGCGGACCTTTGTGCGCCAGCCGGCTCGCTCGCCCCTGCAACTACTTATCCTCGCCCATGTAATCATGGGTATCTTCTCCCTCGCCCTGCTGCCGTGGACCTGGTCTGTGCCAGTTGGTGGCTGGGCCAGCGCTTGGCTCGCGGCCACCAGCGCTGCCCTCTTCTACCTGGCCGCGCAAGCGCTGCTGTTCTATATCCTGCGGGAAACTAGCGCGAGTAACATTGCGCCCCTACTGGGCTTGAAGATTGGGATCGCGGCGCTGATCGGCCTGGCACTCGGCAACACGCTTACCGGCCAGCAGTGGCTGGCGGTACTACTCACCCTAGTAGCTGCACTCCTTCTACGCAACAGCGCCGAAGGCGTCACCCTGCGGCTGATAGGCCTAGCCCTGGCGACCTGTGGACTCTACTGCGGATCCGACTACAGCATCGGTGCGGTTATGGAGGCCTTTGGGGCTGCCCCGAACATCCGAACCGTCCTTTTCGCGGTCACTCTCCCCTACTTGGTCTGTGGGGCCCTTGCCTGTGCTGGGTTTGGGATCATTCGTCGCGCCACCAAGCGCGAGTGGCACCATGCGCTCGCCTATGCCAGTGCTTGGTACGCCGGCATGATTGGCCTCTTCGGCGCCATCAGCTACATCGGCGTGGTCTTTGGCATCATGATGCAGTCCACCCGCGGCATCATCACGGTCCTACTCGGAATCGTGCTCGTGGCTGTAGGAGTTGCCGCCGACGAGGGTACGCCCAGCGTCCAGACACGCTGCCGACAACTCATCGCCGCGGTTCTCATGATCACAGCCATCGCCCTCTACCAGAGCGGCCTCACACCTGCCTGAGCGCGCAGTAGGACGAGTCTCCGTGCTCGTCACTCCATCGGTTTTTGGTCAGGCACGGGAGAGCCGTTCTTCCGGCAGCAGCAATCCTTGCCGCTGCACCCTACGCTTCAGGCGGGAAATTATAGCCCGAGTTCTCGTTTTTTGGCGGATCCATCATCAGCTCTGCGCCTTTCAGCAGGCGGCAAAACTGCTTCTTGGTCACGGTTTGGCGCTTGCCGTCCCGGGACGCAAGATCCTCCATTTCCTTGTATGTCACAGACAGGCGTTCCAGCTGCACGATGCAGAGGTAGTACTCGTCCTTCTTCCAGATCTGGTTTTGATGTAATCTCATGTGAGTCAGGCGATCCTGTTTCTTTCGGGTAACGTGGTAAAGCTGTCGATACGAGACACGACAAAGCGAAAGGTGCAAGTCGGACACACCGACTGGTGTGAAGGGTAAAGGGCGAAGGCGGAAAGTCTCACCTCATGTCGGCAGGCAATGCCTGCCCTTTCACACTTCTCCCTTCTCACCTAAAACTTCCCCTAGGTGCCTCGTTGAGAGCATTGCCAAGGAAGCCAGGCAAGCCAGTGCGTCCGCGTCGTCCCCAGTTGCCAAAGCAACTCGCATGACGATGTTTTGAGGCGCGATGATAGTGCGGATAGTGCCAGAACAGCGTGTCGCGCGGAAGGCTGTCCGACGCACCTGTCAGCAGCTGCACGATACTGACGCCATCTTTGTCCTCGTCCGCCCTTGGGGGCAGCCCAGCCATCTCCAAGATCGGCGGGTAAAATCCGTCCTGATGAACAACTCATCGCAGGTCGATCCCGGAGCGGTCCGCCCGGGCCAGCGGACAATCAACGGCTCGCGAACGCCCTCCTCGTGCGAGCCCCCCCTTGAATCCCTTCAGCCCTCCCGTGCTCTGATCTTTATCGCCAGTCATAATCACCAACGTGTGGTCGGCAATCCCCAGTTCATCCGGTTTCTCGAGAATGCGCCCAACGCTCTGATCGAGGCTTTCAACCATGCCCGCGCGCTTTGGCTCGAAGTGCTCGTTTTTGCCGTTGGCAAAGGTTCCAAGCTTAGCCTTGTACTTGGCCTTCAACGCAGGTGGACAAATAATCGGCCCGTGAAGCGTATAATACGAGAAATAGAGGAAGAGTGTCTGGCGCGCATCGCGCGCATCCAGGGAACTGATGGAGGCACCGCTCAGTTTATCCGTCAGGCGATCACCGGGCTCCCTGTCATCCAGGTTCGGCATACCGAACGGCGAAAAAAACTACATGGGCCCTTCGGCTGCCCCCATTCACGGCCGCCGATATTCAGATCAAACTCGTGACTTGTGGGGGTACGCTGCTCGAAGTCTGGCTCCTCAATCGACATCAGGTGCCATTTCCCCAGAAATGCATTCGCATATCCTGCCTCTTTTAACGCTTCCGGCAAAAGAATCCGCTGTTGTTCGAGCTTCGTTGTCCACTTCGACACCGCGAGTTTGGCGCAAGGCCTTCTATACCCGACGATCCAATCCGTCAGCTGCAGCCGTGCCGGATAGCGCCTGCTCAGAATCGCGGCCCGACTGGGCGAGCATTCTGCATGCCCGCCCGATCTCGACCCTCATGACCAATCCCATGACGTGGCACGCCCATGAGATGGGCCTTGGCTATTCGATGGCCGTGATCGCGGGCTTTCTACTCACCGCAGTGCGCAACTGGCACGGCCGGGAAACCTGCACCGGTTGGCCACTCACTGGTCTTGCTGCGCTTTGGCTCACTACCCGCTTTGTTTGGCTGCAACTTGGCCTTCTCCCTGGGGCCCCCCGGCAGCAATCATGCCGGGCTGCACCTGATCATCGCCCTCATTATCGTCATGTCCAGTCGGGTCCTTACGTTCTTCAGCAAGGGAATTTCTGACTACGCCCGTAAAGCGCTGGCCACTGCTCGAGCGGCTCCCTGCCCCGGTCCTGTTTGCCTGCTGGATTTGCGAAGTTCGCAACCTGTCCAAGACGGCGGCCATCCTAGCTGGGCTGCTCTGCCTCATGCTGCGCGTTACTCGGCTTCCTACTCGTATTCACCGTGCCACTCTGGCAAGCGAGCGTAGACGCCAAGCCTCGCTGATCCCACACAGGCCTGTTGACTTGTCGGAAGACGCGGGTTGTGTAGTGTCCGCCCATGGCTATTCTGCAACAGATTCTCGGCGCGATTCAAAGACGTGACAGCTCGCTCAGCCTGCCAATTGCAAACTCCGCAACCTCGGCCAGTAGGTTCCGCGAATTCGGCTTCGCCCTTCGCGGTGCACTGGCCAAGCCGCAGGGCAATGTCTTTTTTTCTCCGGTCGGCATCAGCCTCTGCCTAAGCATGTTGATCCCCGCAGCCCGTGGCCGTACGCGCGACGAACTCCGTATCGTTCTAGGTGTATCCACAGCTGATTGGGATGCCTTGGGGGGCCAGCTTGCAGAGTTAGCAAAGGACGGCGTGCTCGCGCTCACAAATGGACTCTTCGCCCAGAGCGGGACCTCATTTCTGCCAGACTTCGAGGCGGGCTTGGGCCGATCGTTGGGCGCAAGCCCGCAAGTCTTGGATTTCCACGAACAACCGCAGGAGAGCACCCAGCAACTGAACCACTGGTGTGCCAGCGAGACCGGGGGCTTAATCGAGCAGATCACAGAACGTGAATGTCTCTCAAACGCACGGCTGGTACTGGCAAATGCAACCTGTTTTCACGGAGACTGGGACCGGCCGTTTCGCAAACGCTCCACCCGCTGGGAGACCTTTCGAGGCAGCAAGAAGAGCAAGGTCCAGATGATGCGTCAGACCCTGACAGCCCGCTACGCCAAAAACGCGGACTTCGCAGCGGTCGACCTTCCTTACTATAGCGGGCACCGGATGCTGATCGTGCTGCCAGAGCCTGATAAAACGGAAGAGGTTTTCGCGGCTTTCGACGCAAAGGCCTTCGACGCGGTGTTTGGCACGTTCTCGAATCGGCTGGTGGATCTAACGCTTCCTCGCTTCACCATGGACGAAGAGACGGCGGATCTCGCCCAGGCCCTGGAGAAGTTGGGCATCCGTAAGGCGTTTGCGGAGTCCGCAGATC
>Ga0115566_10000163_pt1 | contig 54864 bp, 46 predicted proteins | sample COGITO_mtgs_1204_3_FD_87173 | JGI IMG/M metagenome (GOLD analysis project Ga0115566, IMG submission 87173) | Pelagic marine microbial communities from North Sea - COGITO_mtgs_120405 | ecosystem: Environmental > Aquatic > Marine > Epipelagic | place: Germany:Helgoland, sampling site Kabeltonne...
AAGCCAGGCATGGTGACGGCGATCAGGTTTTCCGCTGGAAGCTTGAGTTGCTCAAGCGTGCGATGGGCGACGAGTATGGCGAGGGTGGAGTCCAACCCGCCGGAGACGCCGATGACCAGGCGTTTGCAGCCGGTATGCGAAAGGCGCCGGGCGAGGCCTGCGCTCTGGATGCTGAAGATTTCCTGGCAGCGGGTTTCGCGCTGGATGGGGTCGCTTGGCACAAAGGGCGCGGGATCGATGCGGCGCTGCAGGTTTTCCGAGCTGACACCAGCGACGGGGCCGACGGCAATCCGCCGCACGACGGGCTCTTGATTGGCAGCGAAGGAGCTTTCGGTGCGACGAATGGCAGCGAGCCGGGCACAGTCGATGTCTGCACAGAGCAGATCTGCCTCACGCTGAAACCGGGTGTTCTGGGCGAGGATCGCACCGTTTTCGGCGATCATGGCATGGCCTCCGAAGACGAGGTCGGTGGTGGATTCCCCGACTCCGCTGGAGGCGTAGACGTAGGCCGCGATGCAGCGCGCGCTCTGGCCCGTCACAAGCTGGCGCCGGTACTCGGACTTGGCGACCAGTTCGTGGCTGGCCGAGAGATTCAAGAGCACGGTCGCACCCGCGAGCGCCTGGGCGCTGCTCGGCGGGATCACGTTCCAGAGGTCTTCGCAGAGCTCGATGCCGAAGGACCAATCGTCGGTCTCGAAGAGCAGGTCCACACCAAAGGGCACGTCGGCAATCTTGCCGATACGGATGGTTCGGTTGCGAATGTCGGCACCGGACTCGAACCAGCGCGGCTCGTAGAATTCGCGGTAGACAGGGAGGAAGGATTTTGGGACCACGCCCAGGATTTCTCCCCGGCGGGTAACGACCGCGCAGTTGTAGAGGCGGCCGTTGGCCAGCAGCGGCAGGCCAATGGCAGTGATGATGTCGTAGGTGCTGGTGGCGGCGCAGTAGGCGTGCAGCCCGTCCACGGCTGCGTCTTGCAGCGTACTGGAGTCGAACAGGTCTGCGCAGGTATAGCCGGTCAGGGCACATTCAGGAAAGACGACGAGCGCAGCGCCGTTCTGATGCGCCTGCGCTGTCAATTCTGCGCATCTTCGTGCGTTTTCTGCGGGGTCCGCAAGTGCCAAGGCCGGCACAGCCGCGGCCACTCGGTAGAAGCCAAACATAGCGATCCTCATAAAAGGGGTTAGCCAAGCATCACTCTGCCAGCTCAGGCGCGATCTGCAAGGTAATTGGGAGGATCGCAGTGTCCACCTTGATCCGTTCGGTTGAGCGGCGACATTAACCGGCTTTTCCCGATTCCCCAGCTCAAGGCATCTTATGATTGCGATAGCCCCGTTTCGTGCGCTTCTTCCTCCGGTCGGTAAGGTTGCGGCGATCGCAGCAGTTCCTTATGATGTGGTAGATCGCTCTGAAGCACGCCAGCAAGCAGAAGGGTTCCCCCTCAGCTTTCTGCGGGTATCCCGCTCTGAGTTGGAGTTGGCCGACTCGGCCAATGCGTATAGCGACGAGGTCTACGCGCTGGCCGCAGCGAACCTAGCAAAAATCACGGCCGAGGCGCCATTGGGCCGCGAAGACCAGCCCTGCTTGTATGCCTATTCTCAGGTGATGGATGGTCATCGCCAAACTGGCTTGGTCGTGGCGGCCGCGGTAGATGACTATGACGCCGACCGGATCAAGAAGCACGAGAAGACGCGTAAGCAGAAAGAGGATGACCGCACGGCCCACACGATGGCGATCAGGGCGCACACGGGGCCGGTATTCCTGGCTTGTCGCGACAACGGAACGCTGGCTGAGAAGCTGAACGCGGAGCGTGAAGGCGCACCCCTGTTCGATTTCACCGCTCCCGACGGCGTGCTGCATCAGGTCTGGCGGCTGAGCGAAGAAGCGTCCGTGTGGTACGTGGCCCATTTCGAGGGCGTCGATGCAACCTACGTGGCCGACGGCCATCATCGTGCGAAGTGCGCAAGCCGCGTGCGTGAGGCCTGCCGGGCAGCGAACCCCAATCACACCGGCGCTGAGGCGTACAATCGTTTTCTGGCGGTCATCTTCCCCGGCCAAGAGCTCGCGGTGCTGGCATATAACCGGATTGTGCACGATCTGAATGGGCACAGCCATGATGACTTTTTGGCAGCGGTCACCGAGGCGTTTGACTGCAGCGAAACGATCGAGACTGAGCCTGATGCCGCTGGCTGCGTGCACATGTACCTGGGGGAGTCCTGGTATGCGCTGACGCCTCGCGAAGCTATCTCCGGCTCTCCGGCCGAATGCCTGGACGTCAGCGTGCTGCAAGATCGCTTGCTGTCGCCACTGCTGAGCATCGACGATCCGCGTACCAACGACCGCATCGAATTCATCGGCGGCATTCACGGCACGGATCGCCTGGTGAAACATGTGGAGTCAGGCCGCGCTGCGGTGGCGTTCTCGATGTATCCGGTTTCTGTGGAGCAACTGATGGCAATTGCGGATTGCGGCGAGATCATGCCCCCGAAGTCGACTTGGTTCGAGCCGAAGCTTCGCGACGGCTTGGTCCTACACACGTTCGGCTGAGCCTAGCTTTGTTGCGCGCAGGGTCTGTCGCTGGTACTCAGCGGCTCATGCTGTACCATACCGTTACGCATCCCCCCGATCTTGCTGCGCCTTACGAGGCTGAGGAGTCCCGAGAGTGAGAGTTGTCCACGTGGACAATCTGCAGATTCGCCGCTATGGACGCCTCAAGGTGTCCACCGGGCGTAAGCTGTTTCACGGTATGATCCGTAATAATTGGCGAGTCTGCGAGTTCAGCGAGCGGGATATCGCGCGGTACGAAGCGCCGCTGGGGATTCGTACGTTGGGAATCGTTAAGGCCAACAAACGGCTGGTCGAGACCTGTGCGAACTTCGTACCGGATCTCGTGATTCTGGGGCATTGTGACATGATCCGCAATGAGACTCTGGCGCGCATCCGCGAGGTTTGCCCGCAGGTGAAGATTGCCTATCGCAACGTGGACCCGCTGTGGGAAGAGCGAAATGTGGCGCGCATTCGCGAACGCATGCACAGCTGCGACGGGCTGTTCGTCAGCACCGGCGGCGATGCTCTGAAGCAATTCTGTACGGGCAAGAACGTGGTGGCGTTTATTCCGAATCCAACGGATCCTGCGGTGGAGGACCAGCAAAACTTTGCGAAGTCCGCATTTGAGCGTGACTTGGTGTTCTGCGGCGTGGGAAATCCGACGGATGACCGCTACCCGCTGGTGCGAGATCTGCATGCGGAGTTCGCAAACGAAATGCGCTTTGACTCGTTCGGGATGCATGGCAAGGCCGCGGTTTGGGGCCAGGGCTATGATGCGGTGATGGCCAGCAGCAAGATGGGGCTAAATCTGAATCGGTTCGAGGGCTGGCCCCTGTATTCGAGCGCGCGAATCTCGCAAATGATGGGAAATGGGCTGCTGACGTTTCTCTGGGATCAGGGCGAGATGCGGCGCTTTTTTAGTGACGATCAGGCGGCGTTCTTCAAGGGTAAGGGCGACTTGGTGAAGCAGTGCCGCGCGTTTCAGGCGGATGACGCCCGGCGGCAGGCCGTAGCGGAGGCTGGGCATCGGCATTATCACACCCATTTTTGCGGAGCCCGCGTGGCGGCTTTTATGGCCGACGTCACTCTGGGGCGCGAGCTGACTCACCCCTATATCTGGCAAGACGAGATCTACCGATGACACGTGTATTTATTCACATCGGCTACCCGAAATGCGCGAGCACCTATCTGCAGAAAAAGGTGTTTCCGCAGCTTGGTAACTTTTCCAACTTGGCCTTTGCGCCGTTGGAGGACAAGTTTATCTTCCTGCGGCGGGATGTGGAAGCAGAGGAACTGCGCGCTGCTGTGGCGCGACACGTGGTGAACCCAAGCGGAGCGGACCACCTGATCATCTCTTGCGAGGACTACGTGGAACTGTTGTTCGAAGAGTTCAACAGGGTGTTCTTCGAGTACAACCGTCTGGATCGGAGCCGCTACTTGCTGCGAAACGATATGATCATGGCCAACATCCGCAAGGCTTATCCACAGGCGGAGATCCTGATGGTCACGCGGGAGCTGCTGAGCTGGGTAAAGTCTCGCTACAAAATGTTGTATCGGGGAGCAAAAACGTCTGAACCTATCGAGGCATTTTTTGAGGACCCGCTAGAGAGTTTTGCGGACACCGCAGCACGCTATCAGGCGGAGTTTGGCGCGGATCGTGTGCATGTGATTCCGTTTGAGTTTTTGGTGGAGCAGGGCAATCCAGCGTTTGTGGAGCGAGTGGTCTCGCTGATCGCGCCGGGAGCTGAGGTGGACCCGGCCAGCGGTCGCGAGAATGCGGCGCCGGATCTGCTGCGGGTGGTGGAGCATGAGCGGATCAAGAAGAAGCTGCGGTTTTACCTGAAGACCCGGGGTCTCAAGTTCTTGTATCCGCTCGGACGCATCGGGACGGAGCTGTGGGCGACTACGGTGTTGCGGGCGCGACATGGCAACGAGCCGTACCGGGTCCTGATCCCGCCGGATATTGCCGAACGCTGGCAGTCGGCAGGCCAGTGAAGGCAATGCGGTTGGAACAGCTGTGCGAACAACTGAGCGCGCTGCTCGAGACGGGGCTGCAAGCGGGGCGGAGTTTGGCGGAAGCGGCGGCAGAGCTGCCGATGTTTCATGAGGAACATCTGGCGTTGCTGGAAGCGGGGACGCGCAGTGTTGCGGTGAGCGAAGCGCTGCTGGAGATCGCGGAAAGTGCCAGAGTCGACCGGCTGCTGGTGGAGGTTCTGGAGGATCTGCTGGTGGTCTACGATCAGCGGATCGGGCTGGCCCTGAGCAAGGCGCTAGTGCTCTGGGCCAGCCTTGCTGTCTGCGGAGCCGGACTCGTGACGCTGGCGGCGACGTCGACGCCGCATGTCGAGATCCTGCGCACGCTGGAAAGTGCGCTATGATGGTCGTCGATATCTTACGGAACCCGAAGGTGCGCAAGTGGATCGACCGCGGCCTCTTTCTGACCTTCATCGGGATGACGCTGTGGATCTTGCTGTTCCAAGACAATACGCCTCCGGAGGAGCGGGAGATGACTTGGGTCGGGGGCCCGGGCTTCTACGACACTGATGTCCTGCAGATCGCACACGTCAAGGATGGGGATGAGCTGGAAGTGGAGAACTTTTACCAGCAGCGAACAACGATGCGGCTGGCGGGGGTCAAATCCTTCGCCGTGGATGCGGATCACCCACAGGCGGCACTGATGGGCCAGTTGGCGGCGAACTACCTGACCGAGCATGTGAAGGGGCGCGAAGCGAGATTGCGGACCGGCCACCAAAAAACTGACAAGCGATATCGCCTCTTGGGCAGGCTGCATTTGTTGCCGACGGAGGCAGATCCCAGGGGGGGCTCAGTGGGGCTGGCGTTGCTGTATGAAGGGCTTGTTATGTTCTATCCTACGGACGCGCTCGCAGAGGACACGCTTGACAGCTATCGTACAGCCGAGCAAACAGCACGGGACGCCGGGAAAGGACTCTGGGCAAATCCACAGCTGATACAACTTGTCGAACGCATGCAGAAGCAATGGATCGCCACGCCCTGAACGCCCACATCTTGATCGCCCTCGCCGCCTTATTCTGCAGCGGTTGTGTGGATCTACGCCAGGAAATTGTCCTGCATGAGGACAACACCGGGACGTTTACGGTGACTGGGGCAATCCCGGCTGGGGTCTATCGGACCCACGCCCAAGACTCGCGCTGGACCCAGTGGCTGGATCCTGGCACGATGGGAGCCATCTGCAGCGAAGAGCCGTCGATCGAGCTGGAGACCTGCCGGGTTTTTCAGCGAGATGGGAAGTACTACCTGCGCCTGGAAGGAAAAATGAAAGACGCCAAGGCCGCGCTGGCGACCACTATCCTCGGTGGCTTCAAGGTGGTGACAACGGCCGAAGGCATGGAGATCACGCTGGACCTGCCGGGCCCAGAAAAAACACCGGATGCCCCGGTGATGGCGCCGCACAAGCCGACCGCAAAGCACATCGAAAGTCTCGTCGCGGGCATGCGCTTGGACCTCACGATCGAGGTCCCGAATGAAGTGATCGCGACGAGCGCACCGTTTAAACGTGGCAAGGCCGTCCGTTGGGTCTTCGATGCCAACAAGGATCCAGCCTTTCTTCACACTCCACCGCAAATTCGTTTGGTCGCCCGATGATCGCCAGATTTACTGCACTCGCGCTGCTGACTGCCTTGTTGGCAGGCTGCGGCAACTTCCAGCAAGACGCACCAGAAACACGTGAATTTCCCTTTGAGCTGCCCACCTATTACGGCTTGTACGCGATTCAGGGCGACACACTCATCGACCTCCAAGATGCCCCGGGTGAGCTGCCTTCTGCCGTGCAGTTTCTGTATCACCACAAGAGCGTGCTGCTGGCGGCAGATGCAGATAATCTTGCCTTTCTGATGCTTGACCGGCGCAGCGAGACGGGTGATGAGATGCCGTGGCCAGACTGGCACGAGCGGCATCGGCTACCGCCTGCGGGCAGCCCGCAGTTTCAAGCATCGCTGCCGGTTATTCGTAACTTGGTGCCCGTGCGCACACGGCCTGTCCGGGGCCAGCCGGAGATGATCATTATCGAGCCGCGCGGTCCCTTGCCGCCGGGGCCGTACCAACTCGGGGAGGGATTACGGTTCTGGGTGAATCGCAACGCCTTCGCCCAGACCCTGGTGAAGCGCGTAGAAGAAGCCGCTCAAGCCCAGGCCTATCAGGCGGCTTATGACTTGGCTGAGCTCGTAAAGCTGTGGGCACACGACAGCTTGGACCTGCGCAAGAAGATGATGGGGGCGCAGGCTAAAATTTCGAGGATTGCTGCCGACTCGGCGATGAAGACGGGTACCTGGGAGGACGCGGAAAAACATTTGGCGCACGCTGCGTCTCTGGGCGGAGATGCCACGCTGTCCCCTGAGATGGCTGCCAATGTTTCCTTCCTCAAGGCAGTGGACTTGGCCAAGGAGCAGCAATGGGGCGAGGCGCTGGTGGCTGCTAAGCGGGCGCTGGACGCGGCCCGGCCTATCACCGAGGGCTCCAAGAAAGCGTACCCATGGCCGAAGCGCGCGGGATTTAGGTCGCCGCTGAGTGTCATCGAGAAGCTGGTGAACCACCACGCCGAGGCTGATCCCGCGGCGGTATGTGAGGCCACGCAGCTACTGGTCCAGGGCGACCCCGCGGGGCTCAAGGCGAAGCTGGCAGAAGTAATTGGCCTGGCAGCGCAAGAAAGTGACGCGCACCGCCGGATGGCAGAGGAGCCCTATCTGTGCATTGCGGGTGCGCTAGTGGACCTGCGGGCAGAGGCGGCAGTGCCGATGTTAAGCAGTGCCCTAGAGAGGGTTCTCAAGAATGTGAACCCAAGCGCAGGCGCGCCCTATGTGGCGGCTCTGACAGCGCTCGATCGCGAGAGCTGGAAGCCCTTTCGCAAAGAGTACTTCAACAAGCTTTACGAGAATTTCCAGTACATGCGGGACTTAGGGCCTTCTGCACATCGTCTCGATCCGATTGACCGGAAAGTGGAGTCCTCTGCTCAAGTGCTGGCCTTTCTGCGCCGGCTCGGGCGTTGGGACCCGAAGCAAGGCAAGTCACTGAGCGGGCTGGAGTTTGATTCACGGGTGCCGACCTTTCGTATTGTGAGCCGCGAGCACGTCGAGATCACCTATCAGTTGGCGGGCAGCCGTGCCGAAGAAGGAGACCGCTACACCTTGGTGATCAAAGCAGTGAAGGACAGCAAGCTGCCCTGGCGGATCGTAAACGTCAAGCACGTGGTGATCGGCGGCAAGTCTTGGACTGGATCTGCCAGCGAGCTTGCGGCGGTGGCCGAACCGCCAGTTGCTCGCGAGGTTGCGAACTCCGCAACGACGGCGCCACTTATCGCGGCTGCGGCACAACCAATCACGGCCGTGCCGCTCGCCACGGCAGCTGGAGCAAACGCAACAACTCGCGCAATCTCGACCACGGTGTCATCGGTGGTCTGCCCAACGTCCAGACCGTCCCGTGAGTACGGGTTCGGGGCCTGGCACCGGCGCTACTATAAGGACCAGACCCTGGTAGATATGAGCCCGACCGGGAAGCGCTCCAAGCGGGAACACACGGAAGTGCGCGAGGTGGTCCAAGCCGGCCTGGACTTGGAGGGCCGGGAGGGTAGTCCGGTGTTCTCGATTGGCGACGGTGTGGTGGTGCAGACAGTCGAGGACCCAACCTCGCTAGAGTTTAAGCAGGACGGATACGCGGTCGTGGTTAAACACGCGAAACGCTACGGTGGCCGGCAGATATACACGCTCTACGCGCACTTGCAGGAGCGACCGCTGGTGGTCCGAGGAGACACCGTGGAAAAGGGCAAGACGCAAATGGGGAAGATGGGCAAGACCGGTGCGACTCTGGGGCCCAAGGTCCATCTGGAGGCGCGCTACTTCGAGGATCTCTTCGACATGGAAATGGCCGACATCTACGGCAACCCGAAGCCGCAGACTAAGGACTCGTTCAACCACGAGTACTTCGACCAAAACTGGCTCGACCCAGCGCGGCTGCTCGAAGAGCCGAGCGAGTAGCGGCAGCCTGTGCAATCCCCACTCTCTGAACGCAACATCATCATTCAAGGTGCGCGCCAGCACAACCTCAAGAATGTCGATGTAGTGCTACCGCACAACAAGCTGATCGTGGTGACCGGGCCCAGCGGCTCGGGTAAGTCCTCGCTGGCGTTTGATACCTTATATGCGGAAGGGCAGCGTCGGTACGTAGAGAGCCTGTCTTCCTACGCCCGGCAGTTTCTGGACCAGATGCAAAAGCCCGACGTGGAGCACATGGCCGGGCTATCACCGGCCATCGCCATCGAGCAGCGCTCTGCTGGCGGGAATCCGCGGTCGATCGTGGCCACGACGACAGAGATCTACGACTACCTGCGGCTGCTCTACGCGCATATCGGTGTGCCGCATTGCCCTGGCTGCGGAGATGCGGTGTCCGCACAAAGCCCACAGCGAATCTGCGATCACCTGGATGCGCTGCCTCAGGGCCGCCGGATGATGCTGTTGGCCCCCTACGTGCGTGGCAAAAAGGGCACGCATAAGGATGTATTCGAGGCAATTCGCCGGGACGGATACGCTCGGATGCGGGTGAATGGCGACCTCGTCATGAGCGAGGACGAGCCGGACCTAGACAAGAACAAGAAGCATGACATCGAGGCGGTGGTCGATCGCCTAGTGGCGGGCAAGACGGATCGCGGACGGCTCTCGGATTCGGTAGAGCGCACCCTGCGTTCGGGCGACGGGATGCTGGTTTTGATGCTGGAATGCAAGGATGCCAGCGGCTGGGACGAGGAGCTGATCAGCGAGCACTTCGCCTGCACCAAATGCAGCATCAGCTTCGGCGAGTTGCAGCCGCGTAGCTTCTCGTTCAACAGTCCGTATGGCGCCTGTAAAAAATGCCACGGTCTGGGCACATCATTGGCAGTAGATGAGCGCCTGGCGGTGGATGGAAAGAAGACGCTGGCTCAGGGCCCATTTCCCGTTTGGAAGGTTGGGATGCGGCGCATGGTTCGGCGCTATCAGAACATCCTGAACTGCGCCGCCGCGCATCACAAGATCCCGCTGGATGTGCCGTACGAGGAACTCAGCGCCAAGCACCAAGCGATCCTGCTAGAGGGCCACCCGTCACGCGTTTCATTCGCCTTTCGCTGGGCGGGGCGTCAACTGCGCTACACGGAGCCATTTGATGGATTTGTGGCCGATACGCTGCGGCGCTACCACGAGACCGAGAGCAAGCTGATGCGTGACCGCCTGCGCAAGATCTTGGTACGCATGCCCTGCTCGACTTGCCATGGCGCTCGGCTACGGCCGGAAAGCCTGGCTGTGACGGTAAACGACATCCCGATTCATCAATTTTTGGCCTTGAGCGTTAGTGATGCACACGAGACGATCACAACGTTAAATCTGGAAGGCGAACGCCTGGTGATCGCCGGGGAAATCGTGCGCGAAATCGCGGCCCGCGTGGGCTTTCTCTGTGCTGTCGGGCTCGGCTATCTGACGTTGAATCGAGAGAGTGGGACGCTGTCCGGCGGCGAAGCGCAGCGAATTCGCCTGGCCACCCAGATTGGCAGTGGCCTAGTTGGGGTGATGTATGTCCTGGATGAGCCGAGCATTGGCTTACACCAGCGTGACAACCGGCGGCTGCTCGACACACTCATACGGCTTCGTGACCTAGGCAATACCGTGGTGGTGGTCGAGCATGATACCGAGACCATCGAAACGGCAGACTATATCGTAGATATGGGGCCGGGTGCCGGATCACTGGGCGGAGAGGTGGTCTATGCAGGCCCGCCGCAGGAATGCCATGACTCGCTGACTGGCCTGTACTTGCGCGGGGTCAAGAAGATCGCGGTCCCCGAAGAGCGCCAGGTCGGCAATGGCAACGCGCTCACCGTATCCGGTGCAACCGCGAACAATCTGCACAACCTCACCGCAAAGATCCCCCTAGGCCTGTTCTGCTGCGTAACGGGCGTATCAGGCTCCGGAAAAAGCACGCTGGTCAACCAGGTCTTGGTGCGGGCGTTGAAGGAAAATCTGGCGGGTCGAGCCTTACCGTCAGTGCTGAAGCGGTTGCGCGGCATGGAGCATGTGGACAAGATGATCGTGGTGGACCAGAGCCCAATCGGGCGGACGCCACGTTCGAACCCCATTACCTACACCGGTGGATTTGACCACGTGCGCCAGCTGTTTGCCAAACTTGCAGATTCGAAGATTCGTGGGTATAAACCAGGGCGGTTCAGCTTCAACGTCAAGGGTGGTCGCTGCGACGAGTGCAAGGGCGATGGCATACGCAAGATCGAGATGAACTTCCTGCCGGACGTCTACGTCCCCTGCGAGACGTGCAAGGGAAAGCGCTACAACCAGGAAACCCTCCAGGTACGCTACAAAGGCAGGAATATCGCCGAGGTGCTGGACATGACGGTGCACGACGCCTGCGAGTTTTTCTCGGCGGTGCCGATGATTCACCGGATCCTGTTTACGCTGGATGAAGTAGGGCTGGGCTACATCCGCTTAGGACAGTCAGCGACAACGCTAAGCGGCGGCGAGGCGCAACGGGTGAAGCTCTCGACAGAGCTAGCCAAGAAGCCCCGCGGCCACACGCTCTATGTGCTCGATGAGCCGACTACCGGACTGCATATCGACGATGTTCAGCGGCTGTTGGAGGTGGTCTATCGGCTGCGAGACCGAGGCAATACAATTCTGGTAATCGAGCATAATCTGGACGTAATCAAAGCATGCGATCATATTATCGACATGGGGCCTGAAGGTGGTGATGGCGGCGGCGAAGTAGTGGCACAGGGTACGCCGGAGCAGGTTTGTAAGGTGGCAGGCAGTTACACGGGGCAGTTTCTCAAAGACATTCTGGATGCAGATCATGACTGACACACAACGCGCTGAACTGATTGAGCAACTAGAACGGGAACGCGGCACCACCTTGGACAAGATCGCTGAATTTCAGGTGTTGGTGCAGCCCATCTCGCCCGACAACGCCATCGGGCGCGTCAGTCGGATGGATGCGATCAGCAACAAGGCGATCAACGAGCGTGCGCTTCACCAGGCGCGCGAACGGCTGACGCGTCTCGAGAATACGCTAAAGCGGGCCACCTCGCCAGAGTTTGGCCTCTGCATGCGCTGCAGGAGCACGATCCCGATTCCCCGCCTGGTGGCGATTCCCGGAACGGTCGTGTGCGTGGAGTGCGCGTCCACCTAAAAATGCCGCGCTGGATCTACTTGATCGCGCTGGCGGCCACGCTTTCGGCGCAGGAACCGGTCCGCATTCTGCCGACCGCAGGCTTGGCTGCGCCCCCGGCAATTCCCGGTCTTGTCGATGTCCGCCCAGACCCGCAGGGGGGGTATCTGGCGCAGGCTACCGTAGATGCCCGGTCGCTGCTACACCGGATCGGGTTTCAGGTGGATGTGATCACCGCGGCCCGCGACTATGAAGCCACCTCGTACGCGGACCTGGCTGCGGAAATCGCACAGTTGCAGGCAGATCATGCGACTATCTGCCGCCTCTATTCGATCGGCGACTCGCTCAACGGCCTACCGCTGTGGGTATTGCGCATCACGGACCATCCGGACATCGAGGAAGATGAGCCCGAGGTGAAGCTGGTCGGCGGCATTCACGGCGATGAACGCTCGGGCGTGGAGATGGCGATGCGCTACGCCATTCAGCTGCTGGAGAGCTACGGCAGCGATCCAGTTCAAACCGCGCTCATCGACCACACAGACATCCATATTTTGCCACTGATGAATCCAGATGGCTGGGAAGCCCTCCGCCGCGGCAACGACAACAACGTGGATATGAACCGAAACTTCCCTTCCCCATTCATGCCGCTGAACCATTTGCCAGAGCAGGAAGTGCAGCACATCGTGAACTGGACCTTGGGGCGGCACTTTGCGCTGTCCGGCGGCTTGCACAGCGGCGCAATCGGCGTGATCTATCCGTGGGGGCATTTCCATGACCACACCGACACGGATGCAATGTTTCCGGAAACCGATCTGGTCCGCACGATTTCACTGGAATACACGCTGACCAACCCAAATATGCTTGCCCGGACCGGAGGACAGCCATGGGGTGGGAGCTGGGATCGCGGGGTGATCAACGGCGCCGCCTGGTTTAAAATCAACGGCGAGATGGCTGATTGGAACTATCGCTACGCGGGTTGCCTGGAAACCACCATCGAATTCACCCAAAGCAAGACGCCCAATGCCTTTGGCATGGATCAGGCCTGGACCGAGAACGAGACCTCGTTGAAGACCTATATGGCCGGGATTCAGCGCGGGATTCATGGCACGGTGCGCTGCGCGACCACCGAGGCACCGTTGAACGCGAGCATTCTGATCTGGTCGCAGGATGCGACGGCGCAGCAGATTACGCTGGAGACGGGCTGGAATGTGGTAGCCTTACCAGCGGTCCCCGCTGACCGAGGCTTCGACGTGATCTTCCCGAATGCGACGTGTGCCTGGGAGTATGATCCAATTCGTCAGAGCTTCAGAGCGGCAGCAGAGCTTACGCCCGGACGCGCGGCCTGGGTCCACAATACCGTTGCTGAAACGATCGAGATCACGGGACTTGCGCTCCCGGGCTTCAGCCTCGGTCTGGGCAGTGGCTGGAACCTGGCCGGGGTCACGACAGCCGCTGCGATGCGCTCGAGCGGGGTCAGGCTCCCAATCGTGAGCCTGGATCGGTCCGGCGTGCAGGCGACTATGCTGGACACGGCGGAGAGCCCGTTGGTCGAGCCGGTGGCTGGCGATGGCCAGTGGCTGTTTGCGAACTTCGCAACTTCCGTGCCGATTGGCCCAGACCAGATCAACCCGCCACTGGCCACACGCAGTGATGCCGAGAACGGGCTGGGCGATTTTCACCGAGTGGCGTTGCCTGGGCGCTACCTCGTGACTGCCGTCGACCAAACACAACCGACGGTGGTAGACGTCAGCGAGGCGTTGCGAACTTCGCAATCTGCGTTGTCCGCAGAGGTAGACCTGCCGTATGCCCCGACCACGCGCTGGGAAGTGATCGTGCCGGAAGGTATACAGGCCAACGGCCTGGCCAAGCGGGTCCAGATTCCATTTCGCCTGACCACAGCTGCCCAAGCAGAGACTACCTGGCGAATCAACGGCGGTGCCTGGCAGCGTCAAGCGCTGCGCCACCAATCTGGCGACCGCTGGCAGGTAACGGTGCCCGGATTGCAGGCAGCCGACAGCGTGGAGTATTACCACCAGATCGTGCGCCGCGGCGCTGTGCTGGCGCGGCACCCCGCAACCGGGGTCCACACGCAAGTCGTGCAGTAATGGCCAATAGCCCAAGGCAGGTACCACCTGGATTTCTAGAGGAAGTTTGGCCTGCAAGACTGGGAGCGCCGGATTGATCCGGCATTCGAAGCCTACTAACTCTCCCTGCCTTACGCAGAACCCATTACCCCTCACAATTGCCGGATGAATCCAGCGCTCCCAGTGATGGGGCTGTTGGATATTGTCAACTATTCTACGGTAACGCTCTTGGCGAGGTTGCGGGGCTGGTCGATCTCGCAACCGAGCTCATCGGCGACGTAGTAGGAGAACAGCTGGAGGGCGACCACGGTCAGGACGGGGGCGGTAGCCTTACCGGACTTTGGAATCCAGAGCACGTCATCGGCGAGGCTGCTGGCTTCGGTATCGCCCATGGTGGCCGTGACGATGACCGGCGCTTGCCGGGCACGGCACTCTTCGATGTTGCCGAGAACCTTTTCCTTGCCAGGGCCATCGTTTGCGAGCGCAATGACGGGGCAATTCTCATCGAGCAAGGCGAGTGGCCCATGCTTGAGCTCAGCGGCATGATAGCCTTCGGTATGGATGTAGCTGATCTCTTTGAGCTTGAGCGCGCCTTCGAGTGCGACCGGGTAGAAGTAGCCGCGGCCGATGAAGAAGCAGTGATGCATCTTGTGCCAGCGCTTGGCGACTTCTTTGATGTGGTCTGCTGTCGCGAGGACTTCTCTGATCAGCTCGGGAAGCATGCGGATCTCTTCGCACAGCTCGATGCCTGCCTGACGCGGGAAGCGTCGGGTACGCGCGAATTTCATGGCCATCATCAGCATCACCGAGACCTGGGTGGTGAAGGCCTTGGTGGAGGCGACGCCAATCTCGGGACCAGCGTGCAGATAGACGCCACGCCCAGCTTCGCGGGCAATGGTGGCGCCGACTACGTTACAAAGACCAGCAATCTGCGCACCTTTCTGCTTGGCTTCGCGCAGGGCGGCAAGAGTATCGGCAGTTTCACCGGACTGGCTGATGACGATGGCAAGAGTACTGGCATCAACGATCGGGTTGCGGTAGCGGAATTCTGCGGCCTGCTCGACTTCGGTAGGGATGCTGGCGAGATCCTCGAAAAAATACTCACCGAGCATTCCGGCATGGAGCGAGGTGCCGCACGCAGCGATGATGATGCGCTGGATGCAAACCATGTCACGGGGCTCCATGCAGAGCCCGGAGAGGTAGGCAGTGCCTTCCTGGAAGTTGAGACGCCCGCGGGTGGCAACTTCGATGGCGTTGGGCTGGTCGAAGATTTCTTTGAGCATGAAATGCTTGTAGCCACCCTTCTCGACTGCCTCGATATCCCAATCGACTGTGGAAACTTTGCGAGTCACCGGGAGGTTGCTGGTATTGCGAAGATCGATGTGGCCTGCTTCAACGAGGGCGACATCGTCGTCGTCGAGGAAGATTACGTTAGCGGTATGGGCCACGATGGCTGCTACGTCGCTGGCGACAATGGTTTCGTCATCGCCAACGCCAATGGCGATGGGGCTACCCTTGCGGGCTACCACGATCTGGCCGGGATGCTTGGGGGAGACGACCGCCATCCCGTAGGTGCCTTTGATCTGCTCAATAGCGGCAAGGACGGCTTCGAGCAGGTCCCCTTGGTAGAACTCGCTGATGAGCTTAGGCAGAACTTCGCTGTCGGTTTCAGAGTAAAATGTGTGCCCTTTCTCGCTCAAGCGGGTGCGGAGCACGGCCGCGTTGTCAATGATGCCGTTGTGCACGACCGCGATATCTCCAGCGTCGTTCACGTGGGGATGCGCATTGGGAACGGAAGGACGGCCATGTGTGGCCCACCGCGTGTGGGCGATGCCGTAGCTGCCAGCGATGTCGGCCTCTACCTCTTTTGCGAGGTTCGCCACCTTGCCGATCGCTCGACGCACTTGGATCTCCTTGCCAACGATTGCCACACCAGCGGAGTCATATCCGCGATATTCGAGTCTCCGCAACCCATTTAACAAAACGTCTGCAACTCGACCTGGACCGGTATAACCGACAATTCCACACATTCGCACTAACCTTTCTTTGGATGATCCCGCGCACTCAATCATGGTACGGCGTTAACATAACGTGATTTAACGATTGGCAAGGAGCGATAGCGATGAGCAAACTTTTTGGTACCGACGGAGTTCGAGGACGAGCAAACCACTATCCGATGATTCCTGAGCTGATCGTGCGTATCGGGCGCGCGGTCGCGCACTATGTCCCGGGCCGGAGCGATCGCGCGCCACGCGTGATTATCGGCAAAGACACGCGGCTCTCGGGCTATATGATCGAAAATTCGCTGGTGGCGGGGCTGTTGTCTCACGGCGCTGATGCGATTCTTGTGGGGCCGGTGCCCACGCCAGGCCTGGCGCATCTGACGCGGTCGATGGCGGCCGATGCGGGGATCATGATCACGGCGTCGCACAACCCCAGCTGTGACAACGGGATTAAGATTTTTGATCGGGATGGTTTCAAGCTCACGAACGAGCTTGAGGCCGCGATCGAGAAGATGGTCCTGAGTGAGAAGGTTGAGAATGGTCCGGAACGGGTCGGGCGCGCGAGACGGATTGAGAATGCGGCCGCTCGCTATGTGGAGTTTGCCAAGGCTTCAGTCGCGGAGTTTTCTCTGGATGGCCTGCGAATTGTGCTGGATTGCGCAAACGGTGCCGCCTACAAGGTGGGCCCGATGATCTTCGAGGAACTTGGTGCGGAGGTCGATGACCTGGCTACATCGCCAAACGGGACGAATATCAACGAAAACTGCGGTGCAACATCGCCGGCTCGCTGTCGGGCGCGCGTGCTGGAGACTGGCGCAGATATTGGCATCATGTTTGACGGAGACGCGGATCGCGTGTTGTTCGTGGATTCGAATGGGCATCTCGTCGATGGAGACGCAATTCTCGGCCTGCTGGCGGCAGACTACCATAGCAGAGGTGTGTTAAAGCACGACACACTTGTGGCCACAGTGATGACAAACCTGGGCCTGGACCGCGCCTTGGAGGCAAAGGGGATCAAGACGATCCGCACGGCAGTAGGAGACCGCAATGTCATCGAAGCGATGCGCGATGGCGGCTTCAGTCTCGGGGGCGAAAACTCCGGCCACATCATCTCCCTTGCTCACACCACAACAGGCGACGCGATCGTAAGCGGGCTGCAGGTGCTGCGGATTCTACTGAATAATCCGGGCAAGAGCCTGAGCGATCTGACCATGTTCGTCAAGCTGTTTCCCTCCAAGCTGGTGAACATCAAAGTCAAATCTAAGCCAGCAATTGAGGACGTGCCCGAGCTGATGGCAGCGTTGACGGAGTGCGAGGAAACGTTGGGCCGTGATGGACGCCATCTGGTGCGCTACTCAGGCACAGAGAATTTGATCCGCATTTTGGTCGAGGCATCGACCGAGGAGCAGGTTCAGGAGTGGAGCGGCAAGTTGGTGGCTGTCACGCGCGCCGCACTGACCTGATCAGAACGCCGATTCTCAGCGCAGGACCTGGCGATAGGCGCGCAGCAACTCGGCGGGTAAGTGCCCGGAGATTGCTTCGGGCTGATTGTGGTACCGGCGCCTAAACGGTAGCGGGGCAAGGCCGTAGTATCGCTTGATGTTGCGAGAGAAGTGAAACTGGCTGGCGTAACCGAGCCGGTCGGCAACCTGCTCGACGGACTCGCTGCTGCTGACGAGTCGATTTGCCCCCTGATGCAATCGCAATCGCTCGCAAAAACGAGCGGGCGTTTCGCCGCACGCGGCTTTGCAGACACGGATCAGCTGCGGTTTAGAAAGGCACGCGATCACGCACAGCTCAGCGATAGTTGGGGGCCGAAAGTTTTGGCCTCGCCATTGTGTGCGAAGCGCGGCCACGATGCGCCGAAACCCATCATGTGAGTGACTGGTCGCTGTCTCAGCGGTCCCGTGCGCGTACACTGAGAGGAGTAGCGAAAGCGCGAGTTTTTGCTCGCGACAGCCATCGGGAGTCCGGATGAAGTCGAGCTCAGTGACGTGAGATACGAGCGTATGTAACAGACTGCCGACCGGGGCCGCGCATCGGCGAGGCAGTGCGGAGTCCGCAACATCGCCTGTCCAGTGGATGAAGTCGTGCACGGTCGGGAGACTGGGATCCCAGTGCCAGATTTCGTGCGCCCCAGTAGGCGTAAAGAAGAGCTCGCCGGTGCTAATTTCGTACGGCTTCCGGTCAAGAATTAGGCGCGCACTACCGCGCCGCAAGCGAACGAGCACAGGTGAACTGGCTACGCATTCCGGTGGACCCGGAGGTCCTAAACAAGCTAAACACAACCAGCGACTTCAAAGGTTGGCTACAGGCCGGCGGGCACATCCTCTTGACCACGTTGACCGCGGCTGGCACGATCGCGATGTGGTACTATCAACAATGGCTGTGGCTAATCCCGGCGCTGTGTCTGCACGGGATGATTCAGGGGATGCTGGGGGCCGGCGTCCATGAGCTGGTACACGAGCGAGTATTCACTACCCGAATCTACAACCGCTTCTTTCTGGCCTTGAACAGCTTTCTCACGACTTGGAACTATCCGTTCTTCGAGATCAGCCATAAGGAGCACCACCGGTTTACGTTGAACCAACCTCATGATCTTGAGGTGGTTCTGCCGGCAGTGGAAGCGCTGGCGGAGATGAAGCCGGAGACGAACTGGCAGGCACTTCTGCGGTGGTGCCAGCACTATTTTGCTTGGTCAGCTGTGTGGTCTACGTTTAAGAATCACTGGATCTTGGCCTGTGGCCGCTACCCAAAGGACGGGCGCCCTGGTGGGCTCTGGTCCGAAACATGGTGCGACTACATGTTCGGCCGGATGACGGAGAAGGAGAGACTGGGCGTGCGCAATTGGAGCCGCTGGTTTCTACTGGGCCATGTCGCATTGACAGTGTTTTCGCTGGCGCTGGGCTGGTGGATTGTGCCATTAGTGGTGACGTTTGCGCCATTCTTTGGCGGAGCGCTAGGCTTTTGGACCGGCGGTCTGCAGCACCTGAGACTGATGGACGGGGTAAACGATTTTAGGCTGTGCTGTCGCACCTATACCTGTAGCAAGTTCGTGCAGTTTCTGTATTGGAACATGAACTATCACATTGAACATCACATGTACGCCGCGGTGCCATGCTACAACCTGCCCAAGCTGCACGAGCAGATTAGAGACCATCTACCACCGGTACACACGTCGTTGTTTTCGGCCTGGTGTGAGGTCAAGCAGGTGGAATTCCGCCAGTTGAGCGACCCGACCTATCGATACCGTCAGCCTCTCCCAGAAGATGGAGCGGCAGTACATGTCGAGGATGTCACGGCCCCGGACTACCTGACCTTGACCGAGCCGCCAAAGGCCGAGCCCACGCTGGTGTCGCCTGAGCACCCTGAGGGCGGCTGGAAGGTATGGGAGTGTACGGTCTGCGCCTTTTTGTATGATGAAGCCGAAGGGATGCCTGACGAAGGGATTCCGCCGGGAACACGCTGGGATGACATCCCCGACGACTGGGCCTGCCCAGACTGCGGCCTGGCCAAGCAGGACTTCATCATGATGGAGCGCGTCGAGGCGGCTTAGGGCCCGCGCGGGCCCTTAGACTGGAGCGCGCTCTGTTTCGAGCAAGCTGCGGACTACTTCGACCTTCTCGGCCGTGGCATTACGCGCCTGCCGGGTGAGCGCGAGGCGATGGGCGAGCACTGGTGCAGCCAGACGCTTGACGTCGTCCGGGGTCGCGAAGTCGCGGCCCTGAAGGCAGGCACTGCTTTGGGCCGCACGGAATAAGGCCAGAGCGGCGCGTGGACTGGCTCCGAGGGAAACGCGCGGGTCGACGCGAGAGGCCCGAACTAGAGTGATGATGTAGCCACCCACTTCGCGGTCGACGCGGACGCGGCGCACTTCTTGCTGAATGGCGCGGACTGTGCTTTCATCCATGACTGATGTGAGAGCGTGAAGCGGGTGCTGATCTTGCTGGGCGTAAAGCAGGTTGGTCTCTGGCTCTTCGTTTGGATAGCCAATCTCGAGGCGCAGCAGAAAACGGTCGAGTTGTGCCTCTGGGAGTGGGTAGGTGCCGTGAAATTCGACCGGATTCTGGGTGGCAAGCACGAGAAATGGCTGCGGTAGGGCATGCTCCTCTCCCTCGATCGTGGCGTGGCCTTCTGCCATCGCTTCGAGCAGGGCGGATTGGGTGCGCGGCGAGGCCCGGTTGATTTCGTCTGCCAGCAGGATGTTGGCAAAGATCGGCCCAGCCCGAAAGCTGAATTCTCCAGTCTTAGGGGAGAATAGCGATCCGCCGAGGATATCGGTGGGCAGCAGGTCGGGGGTAAACTGGACGCGACGAAAGCTGAGGTCGAGCGAGCGGGCCAGGGCCTTGGCCATGGTGGTCTTGCCCACGCCGGGTACGTCGTCCAACAGGATGTTTCCGCCTGCGAACAGCGCAACGAGCAGCAGTTCAAGCGCCTCGTCCTTACCAAAAATGACGGACTGGAGATTCTGTCGCAGCTTGGTGAGTTGCTCGGCATGATCGTTCATGGGCGTTATTTGGGATCTCGCGGACGCGCGGGACATTCAGGCTTGGGTCCGGGCAGCAAGTTGGTCTAGCTTCTGAAGGGCGGCACCGGAGGCCAAGCACAGCCGAGCAACTTCTAGCGCGTTCTTGAGCGAGTCAGCGACATTGCCGACGTAGATGGCGGCCGCGGCATTGAGCGCGATGATGTCTGCCACGGCGCCTCCGGCTCCGGCAAAAACGTCGCGGATGATGCGGGCATTCTCCTCTGGCTCCCCGCCTCGAAGTGCTGCCAAAGTGGCACGCTCGGTGAAGAACTCATCGGGATTCAGCTCGTACGTGGCGATGGCTCCGTCCTTCAACTCGCTAACCTGGGTGGTGGCTGTGGTCGTGATCTCATCCAACCCGTCGAGCCCATGCACGACAAGTGCCCGTTCGAGGCCAAGCTTGGCCAGCACTTTGGCGAAGACAGGCGTGAGGTCACGATGAAAGACGCCGACTACTTGGGCCTGGGCAGCAGCGGGGTTGGACAGCGGGCCGATCATATTAAAGAGTGTGCGTACGCCCAGTTCGCGTCGTGGACCGATGGCGTGCTTCATGGCTCCGTGCAGCATGGGCGCAAACAGAAAGCCAATGCCGACTTCTGCGATACAGTCGGCGACCTGCTCGGGGCCGATTTCGATGTTCACACCGAGGGCACGAAGCACGTCTGCACTCCCGGACTTGCTGGATACGGAGCGGTTTCCATGCTTGGCGATACGTACGCCTGCGGCAGCGGCAACGATCGCTGCTGCGGTTGAGATGTTCACCGTATTGGCGCCATCGCCTCCGGTTCCGCAGGTGTCGACGACCTGCTGTCCGCGCGTATCAATCGGGGTCGCGTGCTTGCGCATGATCGCGGCAGCTGCGGCAATCTCAGTGGGGGTCTCTCCCTTCATGCGCATGCCGACGAGAAAGGCGCCGATCTGCGCCTGCGTCAATTCGCCCTGCATCATCTGATTCATGATGGCTTCCATATCTTCCGAAGAAAGATCTGTGCGAGCGATTACCTGCTCAAGCAACTGGCTATACATTGCGTGCTCCTAAGTTCGTTCATTTTGCTGCCCAGACTGTACCTTCCAACCCAGTAAACCGCAAACAGGTACTGCCCGCACATGCCCTCGCTACGCACTCTGAAACGCCGCTTCTTTGACGGCCCCGCTCTGCTCAATTATCCCGGCCGGCGTGAGCGCCGCTGGAAACCGCTGGCAATGCACTTCAGCAACTGGATCTACGCGTTTTTCGTGCGCCGATTCACGGTGGCCGGTGGGTTGCTACTGGCAGTGACCTCTGTGATCACCGGCGGCGGCTCAGCCAGCATGCTGATGCCGCTCTTCCTGTTTTCAATTCTGCTGACCGCGCTGTTTCTTGCAAACATCGCAATTGGCTTTTTGCTGCGGCCTAAGCTGACGATTCTTCGGGCGCTTCCGACCTCTGTGATGGAGGGGGAGAAGGCGAGGATCGGCTATCGAATCCGCAACATAGGGGAACGCCCGGCCTGGGATGTGCTGGTGGACCATATCCCGGTGAACCCATTGATTCGGATTCCGGAGGGCCGGCCCTACCTTGCGGAGTTGCAGCCAGGGGAGGATGCCGAGATGAGTGCTGAGTTTCAGGTCGAGCGACGTGGGGTCTACCACTTTCCACTACCAGTTGCGGACACCGCATTTCCGCTGGGCCTCTGGCGCTGGGGGAACACTGGCCTGCCGAATCCTGCGGTGGTCGTCACCCCGCGGTTTCCCAGGATCACGAACCTGCCGATACTTTCCTCCGATGCCTGGAGCGACGGGCGCCAGCTGGCGTCTGCAAAACCTGGTCAGTCGTTGGAGTTTCTGGGCTGCCGCGAGTTTCGGTTCGGGGACAGCACGCGGCATCTGCACCCGCTATCTTGGGCGCGCCGTGGGGTGCCGGTGGTGAAAGAGTATGCCAATGAGTTGGGCGGCGACTGCGGCGTGTTTCTGGATGTGTTCTGCTCGAAGCTTGATGCGCCTTGGCAGGGACTGAAGCCAGAATCCAAACGGCTGAGCGCCAGCGTCTCACTGGCGGCCGGAATTTGCAGCCAGCTCACCGGGCGGAATTGCGTGATTCAGCTGCACTTCCATGAGGACACGCACGAAAAGGAGATTCCGCTGGTGACACGCAGGGAGCTGGAAACTGAGCTGCCGTGCCTGGAGGCGCTGGCCGCCGTGCAGTTTCTCACGGATTCTCCGCGGGAGTTGTCTGACGATGAGCTGGATGTGTTATCGCAGACGCCGTCGTTCTACCTGCTGGTTCATCGCTGGCAGGATCGGCACGAGGCGCTGGTGGATGCGCTGCAGGCACGGCGCGTGACGGTATATCCGATTCTGTGCTCGGATACCGGGCAAGCAACGTGCCCGGATTATGTGACGCAGGTGAGCGCGGCGGAAGTCCAGTCCGAGGAGCCGCTGGACCTTAAGCCATGACGACAAACTGCTGTTCCACGATGGGGCTGTCCTGGTAGCCAATGCGCACTGCCCTGACACGAAGCGTGGTCTGCCCGGCTGCGAGCGAGATGGGCCCGGTATAAAGGTTCCAGGTTTCGTTCAAGGCCGTGGACCAGGCGATGGATGCGCCTTGAGTTGGAGATTGCAGCTGCACCCGCAGGGGGCCTTGAAAACGGGTGTCTTCGGTCGGGAGAATTTCCTCGCCAAAGTCGCTCGGGCCCAGCGGAACCATAACCGGTGGACGAGTCTGGGGCTGGATGCCGTCCGGGCACATGTTTCGCACCATGGTTTCTTCCGGAATCGCGCCGAGGTCGCCTACTTCCTCAATCCAGCCGTCCAGCGCTGATCGCAGGCGGGCAAGATCCTCTGCGTAGGCCGGGCTATCCGCCAGATTCGCGAGTTCATGGGGATCGGCGTCGACATCAAACAGTTCCTCAGCGGGGCGGCTCTCGCGAAACATTTGGAGTTGGATCTCATTTAGCGTTTCCTCTGCCTGGCAGCGGATCAGCTCCTGCATGATCGGATGGCGGTTTCGGTAGGAGTTCCAGCGTAAATAGGGATACTCGGGGTGATAATGGCGGATGTACTTGAAGTGGCTATCCCGGCAGGCGCGGGTCATGTCGTACATCTCATCGTAGCGGTCGCGCGAGATATACACGTACTCGCGCGGGGCGACGGTCCGGGGGCCAAGAAAGGCCTGCCCTTGCAGGTGCCAAGGGATCGTCACGCCGCAGAGTGAAAGGACGGTGGGAGCAAGATCGATGGTGCTGACTAGGTCCTCACAGACGGTGCCGGGCTCACGGTTGATCGGGCCACGGACAATCATGGGCACATGGATGCCAGCTTCATAGGGCCATCGCTTGCCGCGGACGCTCGGGCCATGGTCGCTCCAGTGAAACACGACTGTGTTCTCTGCCAGGCCGTCCTCGTCGAGCTGGGCCAGCAGCTCTCCCAGCCTAGCGTCGTTGTACGCGATATTGGTGTAATTTCGGGCTATCGAGCGGCGCACTTTTTCCGTATCAGGCAGATAGGGCGGAACCTCGACGTTTTCAGGCGAGATCGCGAACTCTTCGTCCAGAACGCCTTTCTCCCACATCCCACTTTCGTGCGTTCGCCCGAGGTTGAAGACGGCAAAGAAGGGCTGGTCGGAATCGGGACGGTTCCGCCAATGCCCGCTCCCGCTGCAATCATCCCAGGCGGTCAGCGGGGCATCAAACTGATAGTCAGTCTTGCTGTTGTTTGCACAGTAATAGCCCGCGCCACGGAGGTATTCCGTAAAGCACTTCACGTAGTGCGGGACCACGGCTTGGTAGTTACAGGCCAGGGATTTATAGTTGTTGCCTGAGTTGGTACGGTGGTGATGCGTGCCGATCGAGATCGGGTACATGCCGGTGATCACGGCACTGCGCGCTGGGGAACAGACCGGCGCCGTAGAATAGGCCTTGCGCCAGAGGCAGCCCTCCTCCGCGAGAGCGTCTAGGTGAGGTGTCCGGACGGTGGGATCCCCGTAACAGGGATACGTGGGATTACAGTCTTCGAAGGAAACCCAGAGAATGTTCGGGCGTGCGTTGGTCATATGATTAAAGCTCCACAGGTCGCTATTCTGGCACGACCATAGGCCGTGGAGATGCGCCCTGCAAACCACGCTCTGATCGCTTCCATGTCGGCTTCTGTGTGACGTAGTAAGATCTGAGATCTGCGAATCACGTGCGAGAGGAATGCCACCATGGAGGTAGAAGGAGCCGGAAAAGCTGTGGAAGATCAAGGCTGCGAGTCCCCCCAGCGAACTTTCATCAGGGGGCGGGCTTTGCCACAGGAATTGCGGACATCGCAAGCCTGGCTGAAGCAGATTAAGCAACCACGCCTGGGCCGGGAAAAGCCGTGGTATCAGGATCACGCGTGTTTCAATCTGCCGCTCAAAGAACGGGCCGTGGCCATCTGGCCCGCGCTGGAACCGGCAACGATTGAGAACGGCTGCATGCACATCTTGGACATTGGCGAGACTCACCAGCCGCATTTACACTGGTCGCAGCGCAGCTGGCAGACCTGTGACAGCGAGATCCAAGGCCCGCCGTTCTTAGTCGTGCCCCTGCCATCGGGCGGTGCCTTGGTGTTCGACTCGCTTTTGCCGCACGGCACGCCGAAAAATCATTCCGCCATGGAACGCTGGGTATTGCAGTTTCCCTATCTCCCTGATAATGCGGCAAATTGGACCGCCGAGCAACGGATGGAGCTCTTCGGCACGGAGGGAAAGGATGTAACCTGCTGAACGGAGAAAGAAGGCAGCCCTCAAGGCTGGCGCGAGCGAACTTTACGCCATGGGGTAGTGTAGCAAATCCCGAAGCAGAGGAAGGTGGAGGAAATGGGGAACGCACTACAGGCCAAGGTCTTGGTGTTGAATCGATCGTGGATGCCGGTCAATATTGTGACCGCGCTGGAAGCCGTATGTAAGGTCTACAGCGAGAAGGCCCGCGTCGTGGACCGTGACTATCAGCTTTATGATTTTGAGCTCTGGGTGGAAACCTGGCAAGATGCCCGCGAGGTAGCAGAACTGGCGGAAGAGCAGCGAATCCGCTGCGTGAACTTTGTGCTGCCAGTCCCCGAAGTGATCGTCCTGAATTGCTTTAACGGGTTTCGCCAAAAGCGAGCCAAACTGTCGCGCGCCGCAGTCTTCGCCCGGGATAACATGACCTGTCAGTACTGCGGGAAGCTGTTCCCAGCTAAGCGCCTGAATATCGACCATGTGTTGCCAAGGTCGCGGGGCGGTGGATCCTCATGGGCCAATCTGGTTTTGTCGTGCGTGCCCTGTAACACGCGCAAGGGAAACCGCTTGCCCGACGAGGCCGGAATGCACCTGATGCGGAAGCCCTTTGAGCCTCACTGGACGCAAGCAGCGCGCAGGCGGATGCGGGAGCGCGAGATGCCGAAGAGCTGGGAGGACTTTCTCGGAAAAGTCTACTGGGACGCCGAACTGCGAGAGTGATGGCCAAGCGCATCGGCTGGCGAGCATCTGAATGTGCCCTATTAGTATTGGCTCATCTTGGATTGAGAACCGGGAGCTTTCCTCATGTATTTCACTGGGTTCGCCGACGAAGCTGGCGCCGAAATAGACGTGCAGATTCGCGTGACCCGCGAGTTAGGCTGGAGTAACATCGAATGCCGACAGGCCGGCAGCGAGAACCTACACGACATCAGCGATGCCGACTTTGACATTGTGTATGGAAAGCTTGCCGATGCCGGTGTCTCGGTGAACTCCTTCGGCTCGACAATCGCCAACTGGGGATGCCAGGTCACCGATCCATTCGAGGATACCCTGACCCGGGTCGATCGTGCGATCCCGCGGATGCAGCGCCTGCGCTCAAAGCTCGTCCGCATGATGAGCTACGCGGTCCGCAAGTTGGAAGACGGCGGCGATGCGCCCGACCAGATGGAAGAGGAGCGGTTTCGGCGCTTGCGTGAGATTGTCACGCGGTTCACGGATGCCGGGATCACGCCGGTGCACGAGAATTGCATGAATTACGGGGGAATGAGCTACCAGCATACTCTGAAGATGCTGGAAAACGTGCCCGGGCTCAAGCTCGTCTTTGATACCGGCAACCCGATATTCACTGCCGATCGCTCCAAGCCAGAGCCACAGCCTCGGCAGAATACCTGGGAATTCTATACCAACGTGCGTGAGCACATCGCCTATCTCCATATCAAGGACGGTGAGTTCGATGGCGAAAACATGAACCATTGCTGGGCCGGAGATGGAAGCGGCTGCGTACGGCAGGTCGTCACTGATCTATTGCGTAACGGCTACGACGGTGGCATCTCGATGGAGCCGCACATGGGGACGGTGTTTCACGACCCGAGTGTGACTAGCGAAGCGACGAAGCGCCAGTCTACCTACATCGAGTATGGCCGCCGCTTCATGACTCTGATGGATGAGATCAGAGCCTCGCTCTAGGAATGCGAGGGCTAGATTTTCGAGCACACCTTTCTGGTGCCAGGCCCGACACAATCCGGGCATAACCTCGCTCAATCATGTCAATTTGGACGTAGCGCCTTGTTTTTGACTTTCCCGATCGTACCGTACCCGCTTTCTTTTCCGCCAACGACCATCGTCGTGCGCGGATAATGTTGTATTTCGAGAGCTTTCATGATCCAGACTTCCCCAGCGAGTCAAGTAGATTTCACTGACGCAACACGTGGTCGCGTCTGCGCCGCGTTTGATGCGGTCATGACCGCGTTTCCAGCGGAGATTGAGCGATCCCACTTTGAGCAGCTTTCTAGCCACTTCTCACCAGGCAAGATGCTGCGGACGAGGCTCGCGCATGCGCTCTGGCAGCCAGAGATTGTGGACCTTGAAGTGGTGCTTGATGCTGCTGCAGGCACTGAACTCGTCCATACCGCGACTCTGTTTCATGATGACGTCATCGATGAGGCCGCCATTCGGCGCCGCATCCCAACGCTTTGGAAGGAAGTCGGCGCGACCGGTGCCATACTCGTGGGCGATCTGTTCTTCAGCCACGCGCTGCACGTGGTCTCCCGAAGTGCATCAATCGAACTGATTCGCTCGTTCGTGGAGAAGGTGCGCGAGGTCTGCATGACTGAGGTCGCCCATGAGCTCTTGTACAGGGAACTGGAGGTTGACGCAGAGACTTGCTGCCGAATCGCCCGCGGAAAAACCGGGCCTCTTTTCGCGTTTGTTGCGGAAGCCTGTGGCGGCGAAGACGCAGAGGCGCGCAGCGCGCTGTCCGAAGCTGGCTACTGCGTGGGCACTGCCTACCAGCTCGCTGATGACCTCCTGGATGAGATTGGCGACGAGTCATCCGTCGGCAAGACTCTCGGAACTGATCGAAAACGGCGCAAGTTCACACTCGCTCAAGATGCCGCTCACGGAGAAAACTTTCTACGCGAACAGATTTCTGAGCAGTGCGAATTGGCCATGGAGCACGTCGCGCCTTGGCCGGCGCTCTCCAGCCGATTGCGCCGTTACCTGAATGACGAATTTCTCCCACTTTGAAGCACGCTGAGACAAGCGAGACCCATGAAATTTGACAAAGATAGCAACCGCCTGACTGACCTCGGGAGCCTTCCCAACATTGCACTGCTCATCGGTGTAATCGGGGCCGTGCTTTCCGGAATCGGGGCCTGGAACAACAGTACACAATTTTTTCACTCCTACCTCACGAGCTTCGTGTTTTGGGCTGCCATCAGTCTTGGCGCGCTATTTTTCACCATGGTCCATCACTTGGTGGACGCCCACTGGAGCATCGTCATACGACGCATCTCCGAGTGCATCATGGGCAATCTGCCCTGGCTGTTTATCGCCTTCATCCCTATCCTGCTGCTCGTCGGCAAGTACGAATGGGCACCGATCAATGCCGCAGTCGACGGGCACGGCGATGCCCCCGCCGCCCATGCAGTGGCGGATGACCACAGTGAACAGGCCGTTGCCGTTGCAGACCACGACGATCACGCGGGTAATGATGTCCACGCGGAGCACGCAAAGCACGGCGACGATGCCTCCACCGGCGATCATTCCGAGCGCGACGGGGCCTATGGCGGCCATGACCATGACCCGCATGCCGCTCACCACGCACTCGTGCAAAAGAAGAAGGCGTATCTGAATGTCCCATTCTTCCAGCTTCGCAGCATCATATACTTCCTGGTCTGGTCCGTCTTGTCCTTTCTGCTTTACAGCCGCTCGGTAGCGCAGGACACCAATCCCAGTCCGAACTTCGGGGCTAAAATTCGCCCAATCTGCGCCATCGGCATGGTGCTCTTCGCGTTGACCATCACCTACGCCGCCTACGATTGGATGATGTCTCTCGAAGCGGCCTGGTTTTCCACAATCTTCGGCCTGTGCTACTTCGCTGCCGCCTTTCTGTCAATGATGTGCTTCACCGCCTTGGTGGTGGTGTACTTGCGCAGGAAAGGAATCTTAGCTGACACGATCACGATCGAGCACTATCATGACATCGGCAAATGGATGTTTGCCTTCACGATCTTCTGGACATACGTCTCCTTCTCGCAGTACTTCCTGATCTGGTACGGAACACTTCCGGAAGAGACATTCTGGTACCACGTTCGCTGGGCAGACGGCTGGAAATGCTGGAGCCAACTCCTCATTCTTGGTCACTTCATTGTGCCATTCTTCTTCCTGCTAAGCCGCGAGCCCAAGCGCAATCCTTTTGCACTCGCTGCTGCCGCAATCTGGATCTTGATTTTCCATTGGGTTGAGATGTACTGGCAAGTCGCCCCGGCGCTTCGCCACCATGTCACCGATGTCACCACGACTGCCTCGCTGTCCTGGCAGGATGCGGCTACTTTCGCTGCTATCGGTGGCTTCTTTGTCTACTTGTTCTGGAAGCGCTTGGCCAAGCACCCGCTGATTCCCGTGGGCGATGCCAAGCTCGATAAATCCATCCGCTTCACCAATATCTGAGGGATTAGCATGTCGGACCACAGTCATACGGAAGGACCGGGCTACGAGAAGTCTGATATCAAACTTCTGCCGATCGTTATTTCGTCAGTGTTCATCCTTGGCGTGATCCTCTGCATGATCCTGATCGCTGATGTGATCTTTATCGGCTCCACGCAGGCCAAGTTGCTGGAGCGTGCACAGTACGAACGCGTCGAGCTTACCGAGTTGACCGAGTCACAGAGCGCCATGCTCTCCGGTTACGCCAAGAGTAGCGGCACAGGCAACGAGAAGATTGTTCGCATCCCAATCGAGCGTGCTATGGAGCTTATTGTTCAGGAGAGCCAGTCACCCGCACGATGAAAACCCTCGGTCTATATGCAGCCTTTGCGATGTTCGCAATGCAGGTCCTCGCCCAAGGCTCGTTCGATCCCAACCTCGAGCGGATCAATATCAGCGAGCATCTGGGAAATACTGTGACATCCGATCTGGCCTTTACCGATCAGGATGGCCATGCGGTGAGCTTTGGTGACTACTTCGATGGTGAGCGTCCGGTGGTGTTGATTCTTGCCTATTACGAGTGTCCCATGCTGTGCACCCAAGTCCTCAATGGGCTGTCCAGCGCCTTGGACGAGGCTAAGTGGAAGCCAGGCGATAGTTACCGCGTTCTGACTGTCAGCATTGATCCCGAAGAGAACGCTACGATGGCCAAAGCCAAGCAGCAAACTTACGTCGCAGCAGTAAAAGACGGTGGGTTTCATCAGGACTGGCAGTTTTGGACCGGCAAAGATGAAGCAATCAAGTCACTGGCCGAGCAGATTGGCTTTCAGTATTTCTACGATGAGAAGCGAGATGAGTACGCGCATCCCGCCGCGGTATACATCCTGTCACCCGAGCGCAAAATCTCGCGCTACCTCTACGGAATAAGCTATCCCGCCTCCCATCTTGAAATGGCGCTCGGAGACGCTTCCGAGGGCAAGATCGGCTCCACCATCGACCGCATCATCTGGCGCTGCTTTCACTACGATTCCACCACCGGTGCGTACACAATGATCGCCTTCCGCACGATGCGGATAGGCGGTGCTCTTACCCTCATTCTAATGGGTGTGCCCCTCTTTATTCTCTGGCGACGCGAGGCGACTCGCAAGCGCTCTACTCACCCGCGCGGCGCCCAACCCGCCAAGCTTGCATCCTAACCGAGACTGCTGTCATGGAACCGAAAGGGACATTCCTGCTACCGCCCCAAGCATCGACGATCGCACCAGAGATCGACGCGCTTTACATGTTTATTTTTTACCTCTCGGTCTTCTTCTTTATCGTGATTACGGCCGGCACGCTCTACTTCGCAGTGAAGTATCGTAAGAAGGAAGGCGAGTCCTTTAGCCTGACTAGCGGGCTGCGACATAACACGAAACTCGAAATCATTTGGTCTGTAATCCCTACCATCTTGTTTATGATTATCTTTGCCTGGGGCTGGAAAGTCTTCCTGCAGGCACATGCCATCCCTGCGAATGCCAAGACCATCCATGTGCAAGCCAACCAGTGGGCGTGGAACTTTCAGTACAGCACTCTGAAGGGGATCGGAAACAGCAACGACCTCTATATCCCCGTGAACCAGCCCATCAAGCTGAGTATGTACTCCAAGGACGTAATTCATTCGCTTTTTATCCCGGACTTTCGGGTAAAAATGGATGCCCTTCCCGGTCGCAATACGACCCTATGGTTCGAGGCCACCGCAGTGGGTGAGTACGATTTGTATTGCACAGAGTATTGCGGCCTGGATCACTCACGGATGAACCGCACAGTCCATGTCCTCAGCGAAGAGGATTACGCAGCATTTCTGGCGGATGTCGTGCAGCCCCGTAAATTTGATGAAATTTACCAAGCAAGCTGCAGGTCTTGTCACAGTCTGGACGGCAGCATTGGCACCGGGCCAACCTTTAAGGGATTATGGGGCCGGACTTCAGAGTTTACCGACGGCACGTCGCTGACGATTGTGGGCGACGTGGGCGCTAAATACATCCGCGATTCCGTCTATAACCCCAATCTCCAGCGCGTGAAGGGCTTCTCCCAAGCCATGCCAACGCACAAGAATTCAATTACCGAAGAAGAGATTCAGCACATCGTTGACGGGCTGAAATTTCTCGACCAACCTGGTGAACAGCCACCAAGCGAACAAGGGAACTAGCCATGAGCGCCGCTGATTCCAACACAAACTACATCAATCACACGAAGGGCATTATGTCCTGGCTGTTGACAGTCGATCACAAGCGCATCGGTCTGATGTACATGATCGTCGTGCTTTCAGCATTCGCCGCGGGCGGATTCTTTGCCGTGGCCATTCGCTTGGAGCTCTTCGCGCCGGAGATGCAGATTTTCCCGGCCGCCCCAACCGAAGGTGCCTCTTGGACTTATAATAAAGCCTTTACGTTGCACGGGGCGATCATGGTGTTTCTATTCATCATTCCATCGATCCCCGCGATCCTAGGCAACTTCTGCCTCCCGATCATGCTAGGCACCAAGGACGTCGCCTTCCCGCGGCTGAACCTAGCTAGCTGGTACATTTACATGATTGGTGCAGCTATTTGTTTGTACGCGATTTTCTTCGGGAACTCTGTGGACACCGGCTGGACTTTCTACACCCCGTATAGTACAAGCAGCAGTAGCTCGGTAACCATGATGACCTTCGGCGTCTTCGTACTCGGCTTCTCATCCATTCTGACTGGCATGAACTTTGTCGTAACCGTGCACAAGATGCGCGCACCGGGTATGGGCTGGTTTGAGATGCCACTTTTCGTCTGGGGCATCTATGCCACTGCTCTGATCCAGATTCTGGCCACCCCAGTTCTGGCGATCACGCTCCTGCTGCTGATTATGGAGACCACCTTCGGGATTGGAATCTTTGACCCCGCGAACGGCGGTGACCCTGTCCTGTTCCAGCACTTTTTCTGGTTCTACAGTCATCCAGCCGTGTATATCATGATTTTGCCTGGCATGGCCGTCATGAGCGAACTGATCGCCGTACACTCGCATCGCACGATCTTCGGCTATAAGCTCATCGCCTACTCCAGTGTCGCGATTGCTTTCCTCGGCTTTCTGGTTTGGGGCCATCACATGTTTGTGAGTGGTCAATCCGAGTTTATCTCGCTGCTGTTCTCCTTCATCACCTTCCTTATCGGGGTGCCGACGGCCATCAAGCTGTTCAACTGGATGACGACCATGTATCTCGGCCAGATCAGCTGGAACACACCGATGCTCTATGCACTGTGCTTCATGGTGACCTTCACCATCGGCGGCCTCACGGGTGTCTTTCTTGGTGCACTCGGCATGGACATTCCTCTCCATGATACCTACTTTGTGGTCGCTCACTTCCACTACGTCATGATGGGCGGAACAGTGATCGCCTTCCTGGGCGGGCTCCATCACTGGTGGCCCAAGATTTTTGGCAAGATGTATAGTGAATTTTGGGGTAAGGTCGGCTTCGTCTTTATCTTTCTCGGCTTTAATATGACCTTCTTCAGCCAGTTTATCTTGGGTCAGCAAGGCATGCCGCGTCGCTACGCCGACTACGCTGGCTTCGAGAAGACGCAACTGTTCGAGACCTATCATCAGTTCTCGACGGTTGGTTCACTCATCTTGGCCGTTGGCTTCATCATCATCCTGATCTATCTTGTCCATTCCTTGATCGCCGGGAAGAAGGCGCCTGCCAACCCATGGGGTGGCCTGTCGATGGAGTGGGCGACTTCCTCCCCGCCTCCAGCGCACAACTTTCTGGAAGACCCAGTCTGTAAGCACGGGCCATACGACTACGACAAAGTCCGTCCCGAAGATATTTAACGTTTCTAACACGTAAAGCACGAGCCATGTCTGCAACTACTCACGATTCTCACGGCCACCCACGGCTTGCACACCATTTCTTCGAAATGGAACAGCAGCACGAATGTGCAAAGCTGGGCATGTGGCTGTTTCTGCTCACGGAAATTTTGTTCTTCGGCGGCCTCTTCTGCTTCTACTTCATTTGGCGGATCATGGACCCCGAGCTTTTCGTCGGGGCCAGCGAAATGCTCAACTGGAAACTCGGTGGCCTGAATACCATCGTTCTGATTTTCAGTTCATTCACCGTCGCCATGGCCATCAGGTCCATTCAGCAGAACAAACGCAATGCCTGCGCAATCTATCTCGCTATCACAATAGCCTGCGCCTTTGTCTTCCTCGTTGTGAAGTACTTCGAGTACAGCGCCAAGATTGGCCATGGCACCCTTCCTGGGACCTCCTTTCATGACCTGCATTTTCTGGCAGAGCACCCAGAGGTCAAGAACCCGCATATCTTCTTCAGCATCTACTTCTGTATGACTGGCCTGCATGGCTTTCATGTCATATGTGGTATCGTCTATATAGCTTGGTTGCTCTACCTGACGCTAAAGAATCGCTTCGACAGCGAGTATTACGCGCCTATCGAGATGGGCGGCCTGTATTGGCATCTGGTCGACCTGATCTGGATTTACCTGTTCCCGCTCCTCTACTTGATTTAGGTTACCATGAGCAGTTCTAACTCTACACACGACTCACACCAGCCCCATATCACCCCAATGTGGGTATACTTCGGAGTGCTGGGTGCTCTCCTCATCCTCACCGTCGTCACTGTTGCAGTTGCACAGGTCGATCTCGGGCCCCTGAACCTGCCCGTAGCGATGGCTGTCGCCACCGTGAAAGCTGGCCTGGTCGCGCTAATCTTCATGCACCTTGTGTTTGATCACAAGTTCTACATCTATCTACTCTTGGCAAGCCTCGTGTTTCTTGCCGTTTTCGTTATCTTCTGCCTGTTTGACCTTACCCGTCGGCATGAGATTCGCCACGAAGTAGCCGCCCCCATTCATGCCGAAGCCGAATGGTACAAGGAACTCCGTATCCAGGCCGCAGGGCTCGATCATGGCGAGGACCACGGCGACAGCCATGGTGATCTCCACGGAGCAAAGACAAATGCGCACAGCGAAAAGCACGCGCCCGTCCAGACTCCCGCTGCACCACAGCACTGACGCGTATTCTTTCCAGACTATTTGGGCGGTCCACCACGTCCCCAGCTTTTCGAAACATTGAACGCCGCGGTGGACGGCCGACAGATCATGGGAGCCCAACGCGCGTATGAGCAAAGATCTAGTGATCGTCGAGTCCCCTGCAAAAGCACGGACCATCAGCCGCATTCTTGGGGCGGACTTTAGTGTCCTAGCCTCCACCGGTCACATTCGCGACCTGCCCACACGTGCCTCACTGAACCTCGATATAGGCAGTGACTTTGAGCTGGACTATTCAGTGATCGAGGACAAGCGGAATGTGGTGAAGGCCCTGAAAAAGGCGGCCGCCAGCGCGAAGATTGTCTACCTCGCGACTGACCCTGACCGTGAGGGAGAAGCCATTGCCTGGCATCTGTCCGAAGTGCTCGAAGATAAGAAGCTCGAGTTTCGTCGAGTTACCTTTCACGAGCTGACTCGCGCCGCTGTTGAGCATGCCTTCGAGGAGCCTGGCGAACTCAATACCCGCTTGGTCGATGCGCAGCAGGCCCGTCGTCTTTTGGACCGCCTTGTTGGCTTTCGCGTGAGCCCGATTCTCTGGACACGTTACGGCAAGAACGAGTTGAGCGCTGGCCGCGTGCAATCCGTCGCTCTGCGACTGATCTGCGAGCGCGAAGGTGCCATCGATCTCTTTGAGCCGGAAGAGTACTGGAACCTCACGGCACACTTTCAGCCACAACCCGATGTCAAATTTGCGGCAAAGTTGTCTCGGATCGGTGCGCACAAGGCCGAGGTCGGTAACGAAGCAACGGCACTGGCTGTGCAGGCCGCAGCACAGTCGGCAGACTTTTCCGTGGGAAAGGTCACGCGCACACGCCGTAAGCAAAAGGCGCAGCCCCCATTTATCACCAGTACACTTCAACAAGCCGCCAGCAGCAACCTGCGGATGTCTCCCAGCCAGACCATGCAGATCGCACAGGAGCTGTATGAAGGTGTAGAGCTTGATGGCGAGCCGGTCGGTATGATCACCTACATGCGTACTGACTCGGTGAATATCGCCAAGGAAGCACAGGCTGCAACCAGAGAGTATGTCGAGGATGCATTCGGCGCAGAGTTCCTGCCCAAGAAACCACGCTCCTTTCGCTCCAGAGGAAACGCCCAGGAAGCGCATGAAGCGATTCGTCCCACCGATGTCACCCGTACTCCGGCCGAACTCAAGAAGCTTGGCCTCTCTGCACAGCAACTCAAGCTCTACGAACTCATCTGGTGCCGGTTTGTCGCCAGCCAAATGAGTGATTCCGAGTCTGAGATTCATGCCATTGAAATCGTAGGTAAGGCCAAAGAACCAGCAGGCGAAATTTCGGAGCTTACCTTTCGCGCTTCAGCATCGAAAATAGTGTTCGCTGGGTATCAAAAAGTCTATGCGCTCAGCGACACCGAAGATTCAGATGAGTCCGATGAGCTTGCCTCTGTGCCAGACCTCAACGATGGCCACGTCTGCACGCTGGCAGGGTTCGACTCGGACCAAAAGTTTACAGAGCCGCCCCCACGATTCAGTGAGGCGACACTGGTCCGTGAGTTGGAACGCAATGGCATTGGTCGCCCGTCCACATATGCAGCGATCACACGGACCATCGTCAATCGTAAGTACGTGAACCGCGAGCAGCGCAAGCTTGTTCCCACCGATCTTGGCCAGACTGTAAACGGATTTCTGATCGACAAGCTTTCGGAGCTGTTTGCCGTGGACTTTACCGCTCGAATGGAGAGTGATCTCGATCAGGTAGAGCAAGGTGAGCGCGAGTGGCGTACAATGATGAGCGAATTCTATCGCGATCTCACCACGTGGGTAGAGCGGGCCCTGGCTTTGCCAGACACAGATGTCATGAATGAAATGCTCGCACTTTTTGGCCCGGACACCGAGTATGCACAAAATGGGCGCGGGCGCCAGCGCTATGACGACAAAAAGTTTGTCGAGGACCTCAAAGCCCGTCTCGAGAAGGGACAGAAGCTCAGTGAGCGCCAATGGGACGTAGTGATCGGGTTGCTCGTGAAATACGAGGAGCAGCTCCCGCAGTTGGAAGCCGTAGCCGAGAAGTATGGGTTAACCGAGAAAGTCGGTGACCAGCGTGCCGTGCAAGCCAAGCGCAACGAAGGCAGCCCCAGCTCTATGGCGATTTCACTATGCAACGCACTCGAGGCTGTTGAGACTTGGGAGCCGCCCACTAAGAAAGGACGCCGCACCTACGACGATCAAGAATTCTTCCTTTCACTCAAAGACCGGGTGGATGCAGAGAATGCACTGAGTCAGCCGCAGGAAGATGCTTTGCGCAAACTGATCGAAAAGTACTGCACGCAGCTTCCAGACTACGATCAACTCGCCGAAACTTGGTCTCTTGTTTCGCGAGCAGTACGAGAAGAGTTGCATCAGCAGATTGGTGCACTGATCGCCATGTCTGCTGAGATTAAGGAATTTCCCGCCCCAGTCAAACGGGGACGCCGGACCTTCGATGAAAAAGACTTTGTGGATTCTCTGACGCAGCAGTTTGAAGCGCAGGGAAAACTCTCGGACCGTCAGGTAGGCGCACTCAAGAAAGTGCTCGGCCGACACGCAAAGGAGATTACTGACTTTGAGACCCGTTCAAAGGAACTGGGTATCGAGTCGGTAAACAAAGAGACAGGGTTCAGCTGTCCTGATTGCGATGACGGGAAGATCCTGGTACGAAGCAGCCGCGGGCGTACATTCTACGGCTGCAATGGCTACCCAAAGTGCCAGTTTACAGCGAAAGACCTCACGGAGCTCGAGCCATCCGCCTCTTCTGAAGCGGCTCCGGAACCTGCTCCGGAAACGACTTCTGAAGCTTGACCTGATCAGGCGCTGAGGTCCCGTCTGATCGTCTGATCGATTTCTTCGCTATCCAGCGAGAATCGCAGTCGCTTAAGCGGGGCCGCAGTAGCAAGAGTCATTGTCGCTGCTGTACGGACGCCAAGCGCCGGATCCTCGGTACCATAAGGTGCGCAGAGTAGCAAGCCCATAGCATCCAGCGGAGTGTCGAGCTTGCGAACTTCGCACGTTTCTGCTTGCTCGAGCAGGTAAATGCTGGCCAGTGGTAGACTCGGCTCCGGAGTGTCTTTCAATCGCCAGAATGGTTGATTCACGACAGTAAATCCGCTTGCACTACATTGCAGCCAGTTGATTTCATCGTTGATGACTTGGTGCCTTGCCGACAGCAGGCGTGAGATCGTAGTCTTACCAGTTCCGCTCACCCCGCAAAATATCACGGCACGTCCCTCGAAATCCACCGACGAAGCATGCAGCAGAGGGGCTCCGCGAAGTCCGCACAGCGCGCAGAAGATATCCCGCAGAATCAGGTAGTGGTCGTGCGTCGACAAGGCGGGTACATGGGTGATGCACAGGGTTTTGCTGCGGAACGTTAGGTCACAGCAATGTCGCGCCATCCCCTTGTGGTAGGTCTCTGCCGATGCCCGTACATCGCACGTCCAGTCGGGGGTAGGCACCTCACGAAACTCAATGAATGCGGCTGGGGGCGCGGCCGATGGGAGTCGCAAGAGAGTCCCAAGAGATTGTGGTGTGCCTGACAACTGGACCGACACACCGCCGATTAAAACGGCCCACGATTCAGACGTCTTCGTCGTCCGGAACCTCGTCTTGAAAGCGCTCCATGCGCTCTTCGCGTAGCTCGAGCTGTGCTTTGGTAAACAGGCCCAGAACGAAGCCCCCAAGGATTCCAGCGAGCAGGCCAATGATCCCACCTATAAACGCAAGCTTATTGGGATCGGCGCCGAGAGCCATGGCAACGATAAGACCACCGCCAATTCCACAGATGACGCCGCAGCAGCCAGCGAGGATTGCTCCCAACAACGGTAGACTCACCCGGGTCCAGCGCAATTCACTGACTAGTCCCATGATCATGCCGAGCGGTGACCCGACGACAAATCCTGTAAGTGCGCCAGTAACGGCACCCGCCGCAGCCATGGCCAGCAGGAGCGTAATCCCGCGCTCCTGAGCGATCCCGATGATCAAGCCCAGTAGCCCGGATGCACCGGTGCCAAAAAATCCTCCAATACCCGCACCGAGAACTGCGGTGAAGATGATCGCACCCAAGGTGCTAACTGAATCGACGTCTTCGTACTCCTGGTACTCCTCGTCGTCAAAGTCGGCGCTTGCAGCTTCAGCCATAACCGGCGCTCCCACATCTGGTTGATCTTGCACCATCGTACATTGCCTTCACTGGGCGCAGCATGCAAGCCAATCGTGGCAAGAGAACCGGAATGCGGTGCCTACGCCCCGCTCGCTTGAAACTACGGACTCGGCCTACGATTGCATCTGCGGCCACAGCAGGGTCAAGGTTTGCCCGGTTGTCACCGCGAAACCCAGCGCGCCCGAGGTAGCGATGGACGATGAGCTGGCCATCCCGTACGTAGACACCGATATCACCCGCAGAAAGGGAGCGTCTAAGCGGCGTGACGTGCGCAATATCACCGGGGAGGAGGGTGGGAACCATGCTGTTGCTAGTGACGCGAAACTCTCCGCTCTGTGCGATAACAGCTCGCCAGGTATTCACCGAAGGCATGGTTAGTTCTGCGGGAAGCTGATCGTGCCGGCGGCGGCCTGTATCCAGTACCCGGAGAAGGCTTCTAGCTGGAGACTTGCTAACGAAAGGGACTGGTATTCCTCGCCATCCCAGTTCATTGCGGTCTCAACGATCGATTCAGGATCGCTGACATTGCTGCGGATGCCTGAGCCAGTTAAGTTCCAGCCAGCGGCAAGTGAGACTGTGTTGTGGGAGACTGGCTGGCCGCTTACAGGAACCTGTGGGGCACTGTCGCTAGAGAATAGCCAAAAGCCAGCGTAGGCTGCCGGCGTTTCGTCAGCCTGCCAATTATCGCTCTCCCAGATCCAGAGATCACCCACCGAGTGCGTGTGCAACTCTGCCAAGCCCGGATCGGTCGCGTTAAAGGGCAGAGCGAGCAGGTTCCAGCCCTTCTGAAGATCCAAATAGAATTCGTACGGGTGCGAGAGGGCATCGAACTCGTCAATGTTTCTAATGCCATCACGGTCCGAGTCTAGGAGCGGCTCTGCCCCCAGTGCGCCAAAAAAGTCGCTTTCCCAAGCGTCCGACAGCCCGTCAAAATCCATGTCATCGGCAACAGAGTAGGTAAGGTCAAACGGGCTAAATGAAGACCAGTCGCCGATATTGCCAGCCCTGTCCTTGGCCCGGCAGCGCCACTCATAAAGAGCTGAGTCGAGGTCACGGCGAACGAGAAAGCCTGAGTCAGTCCACTGTCCTGCTTGGCCTGCAAGCTGGAACTCATACTCGGCGACACCGGACAACGCGTCGGTCGCCGAAGCGGAGAAGCGCACGTAGAAATCCTGAATCGAGGCGGCGGATTCTGGCGTCAGCAGCGTCGGGGCAAGAGGCGCTGTCATGTCCACGGTAAATGCGCCAGACGTCACCTGCGGAGCGGCAACTGCGCCAAGCGCGAGAAAACAGAGGATGCAACTGATTCGAGGGATCATATCAGCCTTCGAAAAACGGATCCGAGAAGTTCGGGCAGTTGTTTGCTGCCACAACAAGTGGGGCCGAGCTTACGATCGCAGGGGTGCCTGAAAATGTAGCCTGGATTGAAACCGGGGCGTCACTGGTGCCGAGTAGGTCACGCTCGGCGAGTTCGCTAACGAAAGCAGAAAGTTCGTGCTCGGCTAGTTCAGCCTCGCCCAAGTGTGCCCAGGCCCAAGCGGCGCTTTCATTCAAGACATGTATGAACTCATTCTTTTGGTCGATCAGGACAAACTGCCTGTCAACTTCGACGATAATCACGTCGTCACGGCGCTTATTCGGACTCGCTGTCATCAAGGGTACCACGAGAAAGTATGGGTGTGCTTAGTTTTGACCCTATACAATACTCCGAGCCAATGACTTGTCACGCCCCGCAGATCATTTTCTTAGGCATGACCCGTCGCCTGGCGGCTGGCGAATTGTCGCTGGGAAACTATCTGTACCGCTTTCTGCCAACCCGATCATCCATGCGAGGCCACGCATCTTTATCGCCCTGATATTTCTGAGCATCGCGATGATGCTCTTCAGCTATCGCTTCAAGAAATTCCGAATTCGAGAAAATGACCACGTCAGCATGATGGCGCGGATCTTCGGAAATGACACGTCCACGACCTTCTTCGGCTGCGTTTGTCTGCTCGGGGTGATTGCGACGATCGTCAGAGTTCAGCCCGCTCCAACTGTGGCTGCGGAAGAACGAAGAGCACGCCTAGTCCGAGAACGAATGGCGATGGTCCGGCATCTTGGCAATAAGATTGCTGGTGAAGCCCCCCCCGGAGCACAGGTGTTATTGATTGATTTCGCGCGGGCTACGGGCAGTTCCACGGATCCGATGATAGAGCGAACCCGCGAGGTTCTCGATGATTGCTTCAACAACCGGCTGAAGCTTGCGTCCGTCGAGCTCTTCAATTGCAGCCCTACGCAGCGGGACCACCGCTCGATTGTTGGCGCACTGCAGTTGACCAACAAGCAATTCGATATGTTCGTGAAGCGCAACCCCCAATGCAACGTGATCCTGTCGCTGGTGGGCTTGCCGAATGAGTTCGAGAACAGCCACTCGTATTTTAAGCTGAGGAAAGGGGAGATCATGCTCGCGGTCTATTCCGAGGACATCTACTACTACGGGAGCTATATCGCCTCGGGAGCTGTCACCTTCTGCGCCGCTCCGAAGAGATTTACCGAGTATGACCTCAGCTGGGAGCCCAGCGAAAACACGACGCGAGACTTTGAGCATCACCATCTCCTGATTACGAAAGAGAACCTGCTCAGCTTTGCCGAGAAGAATCGGCGCATGATCTGGATTAAGCCACAGGCTGCGATTAGGAACTAGCCAAGGCCCTATGGCGGCCCCGCTATTGAAATCCGACCCGTCTGCGGATTGCCCATTCAGCTACGAGCGGCAAGACCAACGCCAGCAGCAGCCACCAATTATCCCATACCGGCGAGGCCGATGCGATGCGCCGCACGGTCACGACCTTGGCCCCAAACGGTACGTCTGCCATTAAGTCAGCTAGCCCAGCCTGGGACGTGGCCTGGCCTCCCGTACGATCGGAAATGGCTTGAAGCAGTGCAGGGTCTGCCAGTAGATTCTCGTCCTCAATCCGCGAGGCATTTACCGAGATCCTAAGCTCGTTGCTCTCAAGTGTCTGGCCCCGGTGTTCTCCCTGAGCGCGAATGGAATAGATTCCCGTACTCAGGCGGAGGGCGGCGACCAGACTATCACCACTTGGTAACGCAGGCTGAGAGGTTACAGCGCTGCTTTCAAGATCGGTAATCGTTAACGCGACGGCCAGGTTGGGAATTCCAACGTTGTTTTCATCTGTTGCTGAGGCGATAACTTCCAATGGCTCGCCTGCCCTCACATAGGTCGTGCCCGCCGAAATCGAGAGCCGGCGCGCCATGTCGTCCTCCTGCGATGCCAGCCAATACAGAGTCCGCATCCAGAGGTGGTCGTAGAGCCTCTTGGGGGTCTCGGGGTTCAGCCGCCAGGTCCAGGTCACAGGCGTGGTCCAAGCCGCCACCCGGCCCCGACCTGTCTGATCCGTCACCAGCAGCGGGTAATTTCGCTGATCGACGAACAGGACCTCGCTCATAGCCCGTGCCGTCAGAGACCGTAGCCGCATCCCATGCCCCGGCAGTCGCTCCCAGGCAAAGTCCCGCGAGCCCAACAGCTGATCCAGTTCCCCCAGAATAAAGTGGCTCTTCTGCGCACCTACGACCTTGGGGGCAAACTCACGATGCTCCAGGGTCGAGTCGTTCGCCCGTACCGGGAGAATGCTTTGCAGGGGCCGCAACCGATCATCAAGCAGATCATTGAAAGTCGAACCAATCGCCAGCAGGCCCGCACCCCGGTTCTTCACCAAGGACGGCAGCCGTCGCCACTGATTCGCAGTCAATGTCTCCGGGGCGATTCCGCCGAGAATAATGACGTTATAGGCGGACAAATCCAGCCCCTGCACCTCGGCGATACCCCGCTTCGTGCGCAGATAAAACGGCGATGGCGATTCGAGCGTAAAGCCCTCGTCGGCGGAAATTAACCGCCTAAGAAACTTGTACTGCGGGTTGATCGACGCCTCCAGATACAACACTTGGATCCCTTCTTCCTTCACCCGGACAAACACCTGCATTTCGTTATTATCCGGCGAGATCTCCCCCGGGAGCGGCACCAGACGCAGTGTCACCAGATAGAACCCTGGCTCATTAATCGCCGGGAGCATCAAGCGTTGCTTAACCTTCTCGTCAGCGGTCTCGCACTGAATCCTACGGTCTGCGACCCGCTTATCATCCACCAGACACTCCAGCTGGCAGCTACGCCCCTCAGCCCCTCGAATCAGGCCGGAGATATTGATGGGGAACGGCTTTCCCGCCTCTACCACTGGCGGCACCAGCACGTCGGTCACCACTGCATCAACGATTCCAGCTGCGAACTCCGCACGCCCAAACTGTGCCGTGTGGATGGGAATCCCGGCTTCGATATAGGGAGCGAGTGCAGGAAGAGGATCTCGCCCGGCAGTGTTGCGCCCATCGGACAGCAGAATCACGCCGTGGAGCTTTGCGCCTCGTTCGGCGCGCAGTGCTGAGGACAGCACATCCCCCACAGCTGTCGCCTCCCCCACATCAGCCCCGTTGTGGGCTAATCGGTCACCGAAGTCGTACTCGGCAAGCTCCAGTAACTGGCCCACCTCGGGGGCTGCCGCGAGCGCCTTCTCCCAGGCTGCATCCATCTGCCCTGCTCGCGTCTCACCGCCCCTTCCATCTGCCACCGCCATACTGCCCGACCGGTCCCGAAGTACGATCAGCTTTCCTTTCTCGGCAGTCTCGTGCACCACCGCGCGGGAGGGCCGCAACGCCATCGTCAGAAGCAGGCCCCAGGCGCAGGCCCGCAGGAACAGCAACAGCACTTTCGGCTTCCAGCCCAGTTGCGGAGTCCGCACATAGCGAACAAAGGCAGGCGCCATTCCCGCTGCGGCAATGCACAACAGCCACGGGAGTGGTAGAACTGGTGACGTCGCAAGCATCTCAATCTACCTGCATTTGCAAAGTCATCGCGTCAGTGAGAACACGGCTTAGCGTTTCATCCGTTCATCGATCAGCAGCACGACATCATCCTTGCGCAGCGTTTCCTGTTCGACGTTATAGCGATACTCACCATCCGTGTACAAGGCGACCGCGCGCGGGAATGCCTCCCGGACCGCCTTGCCGATATCCTCCTCGAGCGGCTCAACCTGCTTGATAAACGGGTCTTGCGTCCGGGTGTTAAGCTGCACCAAAAACTTACTGCAGATTGGGCTTACGGCCGCCTGCGACAGCATCCGTCCCAGAATTGTAGCCGATGGCAGCAAATAATCCGCGCCCACAGTAAGGAACCGGGCCTGGGTCGCCTCTTCGTTCACGCGAACCGTAGCCTTGATCTCCGGATTAAGCCCCTTTGCCGTGACCAGAACATAGAGATTTTCGGCATCGGACTGCGTTGCGATAATGATGTGAGCGGCCTTTTTTATGCCAGCCTGAATCAAGGTTTCATCGCTCCCCTGATTGCCATAGAGAAAGTTTGAGTCGTTCACCGCCTCGGCGACCGCCTGCGGCAAGTCCAGCATGGGCGCGCTATGTAAGATCACGTACGGGCTCTCGTGTGCATCAAGCTCGTGCACGATGCTCGCAAGTAAGTCCGTGTGAGCGATCACGATCGTATGATTGTTATTTTTGCCGAGCATCCATTTCCTCCAGATCTGTTCGAGTGACTTCATTGCGGTCTCGAGCACCACCAACGATGCCCCAAGAAACACCGTGGCTGGTAAAAGCGCGAGCAGGATGGTGCCAATCCTTCCAGCGTTCGTCTGCGGCGAGTAATCTCCGAACCCGATCGTTCGCACCGTGACGATCACGAAATAGAATGTTTCCAGAACGCCGCCGAAATCTTCTACCACCAAGAAATAGGCAGTGAATCCCACCACCATCACAGCCATAAAAATGAACGAGGTCACCAGATAAAAGCTCATCTGGCGCGCCGCGGTCGTAGGCAGCCGCTTGGTGGACCGAGTATCAGTCATCCAGCGGGCGCGCTTCAATTCTGTCTCGCTGCACCACCAATTCCAGTGGCTCTTCCCAGATGGTTTCGCACTCGATCGCGATCTCCTGCTCTTCCTCATCCAAATAGATCCGGACCGGATGAACCAGCGGGAGCAGGGCCTCCGGCGTGCGCGGTACCCTGAATCCCTCTTCAGCCGCAATCTCGGCAACCATCTCTTCTAAGGCTGAATCCTCGTTAAGTAGGCGAAAGATGTCATGCAACGCCATCGGCTCCAGGTTGGGCCAGTTATCGCCGAGTTGCCCAAGCAGCAAATCGTGCTGCTCGCCAAAATCTGTTTCCTGAACCACCAGCTCGAACTGCCCAGGCGGTAAATCTTCCTCATTGCCCGCCGCCAAGTGCCGCATCAGTTCGCCCCATTGCAGCAGAAAAGGAAGCTCTACCAGATACATAGTGGCGTCATCATCGATCTCTGTCCGGTCACTTAACGCGTACCGCATCTGCATCTCTCCGCCTTTGGTTGGTCTCATATTTGCCGAACATACTGAGACTCTTACGAGAGGCAAGCACATCCGTCGCCTGAGTCGCCGGATCGCCGGTTGAATCACCCAAGAAATGCGCTTTGGCGAAGTGGTCTTGCAATTTGGCTGTCTACGGGCAACTTACCCAGCTCGCTGATAGCGAAGTCGGGGCGTAGCGCAGCCTGGTAGCGCGACTGCTTTGGGAGCAGTAGGTCGGAGGTTCGAATCCTCTCGCCCCGACCACTTTTCCTGCGTAAATCCGGGAATTTGACGCCTCTTGGCATTTCCTGAGTTTGCCTGTCTCGTCGCAGCAATTGTACCCAATATTCTCGTGGATCTGGGGCATTGCGCTACTTTTTCCGTCATCGGGGATCTAGTAGGGCGGGAAATAATCGTGAAGCTGCATAAAAATTCCCTGCCAAATGCGCTCCTATTACTGCCAGGCTACAGTGGAACGCGAGGACCTGAGTGCTTTACTCGTGACTATGGCGCCAAGTGGAAGGCCAGCACGACGGCTCAAGAAGTCACTGAGAAATTTCGCCAGGTACTTTCCGACGGCGAGCCTGTCACCTTGCGCGACGCCTTTAACCGCTTCATCAAGAAGCCGCGTCAGCCTCCAATGAGCGAGCGTTGTGAAAGCCCAGGCGCGAAATGCACTCGCTGACTTTGTTGGCTTTCTCAACTGGCTCCAGGGCAAGACAGCGCCCGTCTTCGTCATTGCTACTGCCAACGACGTCAGCCAGCTCCCAGCCGGGTTTCTGCGCATGGGCCGCTTCGACGAGATGTTTTTCGTCGATCTACCCGGTCCTGAGGAACGTGAAGCCATCTGGACAATCAACTGCAGAAGCACCAGCGCCCTACTGAGGCCTTCAGTATTCGTGACTTGAATAACGGCACCGACAAGTTCACTGGTGCCGAGATCGCAGCCGTCGTCGAGTCCTTCGATGCCGGTGAGGAACTATCCGACATGTCATTGCTCCGCGCGCCCCATGCCACCGTTCCTCTGGCCAGCGCCCTCGAATCCCCACCTGTGCTCACCCGCGCCCTAGGCTGAGCGCTACGCTGCCCACCCTGCGGGCGGCACCAGAAGGCGAGCTCACCAGCTCGCCTTTTTGGCTATTACCGATCAACGAGCATGGAATAACCGACAGTTTTACGACATGCATAAAACTGTCACTATTCAGTACTGATTGGTCTTGAGTCAATAGGTAGAATCACTCCTTCTCTGCTAAAAGGATACTGCGAAAAGCGCTATGATCAGCATGCTGTGTTCTGTGGTGAAAATCGGTCATTCGCAAGCCGCACAGGCTCTGTCTCCGCAGTGCCTTCAGGCGGTCTGCCTCTGCATTCAACTGGCCTGAGTAGCCCCTTTCAAGGTGAAGGAGCCTGTAGCCGTCAAACTCCAAGCCGCGCTCTCGAGGATTGGAGGCACGGGCCCAGCGCACCCAGACTCAACCACCCGCTTCGCTGGAGACACGGAAGCACCGAGGAACGTTGGGTCTTTTCAAGACTCCCCCTCCATCTTCTCCGCACCACCATGGTAGATTTTTCCTTCCGCCGCCGGGCATCCCTATTCTGTGATGGGCTTGAGATAGATGTTTTTCCAGCGCACGCTCATAGGCGTCTGATTGTTCCCGACGCCATGCACCTGCAGGCCGATGAAACCTTCTGTATTTTTTTTATAACGGCCCTCATCGTAGGCCAAATCGGCAATCTTATTGCCGTTGATCCAGGTCTCGATCTTGCGACCGACAGCTCGGATGCGATAGACGTTCCAGTCATCGTTTTTGAAGTAGTCATGGCTGTTTACGGCCTTGTCTTTGCTCTTCGGCTCGGGGGACTGCCAACCGCCCGCTGACTCCCCATAGATATAGCCGGACTGGCCCGGCCCCTTTTCGATCTCGACCTGCGGCCCGTACACGCGGCCTCCGTATTTATCGCTCTTCTTGTCGGCTTTGAGCTTGGAGCGAATCTGGCAGCCGGAGTTGAAGAATTGGTCGAATTTCACCTCGAAGGTGAGCTCGAAGTTGGCAAAGGTCTCATTGCTGCAGAGAAAGGTGTTGGGGCTCTTGGCAATCGTCGTGCCAACAACGCAGCCGGCATCCACTTTGTAGGTGCCGAATCCACTTTTGATCGACCAGCCTGCCAAGGTCTTGCCATCAAAAAGGGCTTGCCAGCCAGCGGCTTTCTGGTCGTCGCTGAGCGTATTGTCTTGGGCGACGAGAGGCGCTGCGGCGAGCAACAAGATGGAGAAGGTGAGACGGAGAATCATGAGGGAACCTTGTGTTTTTGGCTGGGTTTAGGAAGTGGCAAATTGAGCTTATCAGACAGGCTACTCTGCCTGCGGGCGCAGCATCTTCGGAGTTACAACGGTGGAACTGCCTGGTTTCGGGCTAAGCTCGACGCTTCTTCCTTGGTAGGTGACCCAGGTGGAACCTGCCGAGTTGTTGCCTGCATGGACGACGGCTTCGACCAAGGCGCCGGCCTGCCAGCGAATGTCAACGGTGTAGTCGCCGCGGCCTCGCAGGCCGCTGATTTGGCCGTCGAGCCATTGCGCGGGCAGGGCGGGAAGCAAGGTGAGTTTATGATTATGGCTGTGCAGAAGCATCTCGGCTACCGCCGCGGTGGAGCCGAAGTTGCCGTCGATCTGGAAAGGCGGATGGTTGTCCCAGAGGTTGTCGAGCGTGGAGCGAGTGAGGATTGCGTGCAGGTTTTCGTAGGCACGGGCCCCGTCGGAGAAGCGAGCATACATGCCGATCGTCCAGGCTCGACTCCAACCGGTACCGGCGCCGCCTTTGGCCAGACGGCCGTCGATCGCTTTGATGACGGCATCGCGCATCGCTGGGTCGTCGTCCAGGTTGATCTGGTTGCCCGGATAGGCTCCGATAACGTGGGAGATGTGGCGGTGGCCAGCGTGCTGCTCGCCAAAGGGCTCACGCCATTCCAGGAGGCGTCCGTCTTTGCCGACGCGCGGGCGGTAGATCTTGGGCACGATCGCCTTGATCCTCTGCACAAAGTCGTCGTCGGATTTGCCTAGTGCCGCAGCGGCCTCGACATAATCGTTGAACACCTGCAGGATCATGAATTGGTCGTAGCTGTTGCCGGCCGAGATCGCGGCCTTCTGGGTCTTTCCTGCCTGGTCGGTGTATGTGAAGGTATTCTCAGGCGAAGCGCCCGGCCGTGCCATCAGCGTACCGTCCGGCCCGGGAATCAGCCACGACTCGGTGAACTCAACCGAGGCTGTAAGGATGTCCCAGTTTTCAGCGAGCACCGTGGTGTCCTGGTTGAAGCGATAATGCTCGAGGATGTGGAAGGTCATCCACTGGCCACCGAAGAAGGAGCCTGCCCAACAAGGATTGCTGCCCATCAGACGAGCGCTGCCCCAGACATCGCTGGCATGGCCCATGCACCAGCCTTTCATGCCGAGGCGGCGCGCCATCTCCTTGCCGCTGCTCTGGTACGAGCGAATGAGGTCGAAGAAGGGCGTGTGCAACTCGCCAAGGTGGGTGGTCTCGGCGGGCCAATAGTTCATCTGGATATTGATGTTCAGGTGGTAATCCGAGCCCCACGGCGCGCTTGTGTGGGGATTCCAGAGCCCTTGCAGATTGGCTGGCAGACACCCCGGTCGGGAACTGGCGATGAGCAGGTAGCGGCCAAACTGAAAGTAGGTCTCGATCAGATCGGGGTCGTCGTCTGCCCCTTTCTTGAGACGGTCCAAGCGCGCCGGAATCGACAGCGAGCGGATCTCGTCGGAGGTCTGGCCAAAGTCGGCCTGGACGCGATCGAAGTAGGTTTGATGGTCGGCAATGGAGGCTTGCTTGACTTGGTCGAGTGATTTTCCGGTGAGAGCATCCAGGTCAACTAGAGCTTGGGCCTGCCAGCCGTCGGGCCGCTTCTGAGCGGGCGCCTGACGGTTGAAGTCGGTGGCGGCCGAAAGGTACAGGGTGACTTCGCTGGCCTGCTTGATCTCCAGGGCATCGTCCTGAGCGGTGGCCGGCGTGGGCTGGGCCACGCTCACGCGACTGACAAAGCGGGTGCCAGCATCGCCACTTCCAGAGCTGTTTTTGACGAGCTGAGTGCCCTCGACCTTGGCGCCATCGAGACTGATGCGTAGATCAAGGGGCTTCTCGGCTCTGATCGCCACGACGATGACGTCGTCGGGGGTGCTGGCGAAGACCTCCTGCGTGATGATTGAACCATCTACGAGGGTGTAGGTATTGCGGGCAATGCCGGTTTTGAGGTCAAGGGCGCGGTGGATGTGCTGGAGCTCGGCACTGTTCTGGTAGTGAAGCTGCAGCCAGCCCAGCAGTTGATAGCTGTGGGCATTTTTCTTGTTGCTTCCGGCACCAGAAAGGTACTTTTGGAAATACTGATCGGCAGCCAGGTAATCCCCGGTGGCTTCCAACTCTCTAACTTTTTCCAGGTGTTCAAAGCCGTTCTCAGCCATAAACATCGGCTCTGAGTTTGCCCAGATCGTCTCTTCGTTGATCAAGATTCTCTCTTCTGGGAAGGCGCCAAAGGGCATTGCCCCTAGCCGGCCATTGCCCACTGGGTAGGCTACTTCAAAGTCATAGGCAGTGGTCTCGTCCCAGATGACAAGCGCGTCGGCTGGTGGGTAAGCGACCGGTTGGGTTGGCGCTGGGGCAGAGTCACGGTTTTTTGCGAGATGGTCAGCTACGGTTTTGGCCATGGCGGCGGCTCCTTTAATATTGGGGTGAACTTTGTCTGGGAAGAATTCTGGGTGCTTTTTCAGCGAGGCATAGAGATCAATCACGGGCACGCCCGCTTTCCGGGCAATATGCCCAATGCGCGGGATAATTTCCTGGCGCACGACACTGTCTTTGATGCCCCATTGCTCCGGAAAGACCGGAACGGGGTTGCAGATCCAGACGACAGGTTTGCTCTCGAGGATGCGGAAGCTGTTGATTAGGTCGAGGTAATCGCCTATAAAGCCGATTTTGTGTCGCCAGTTTTGAGGTTTCGAGTCGTTGGTGCCGAGTTTAATAATGACGACATCCGGCTGATACGCTTTCGCGGCCCGATACCGGGCGTGCTTGACATAGGGGGCATCGCCGCGTTTCAGCAGCGTATGGCCACTCACCCCAAAGTTCTGCACGTCCCAGCCCGCACCCAGCATCTTGCCCAGCTGTCCGGGATAGCTGTTGTTGTCTCGGTCGGGAATGCCGTGGCCAAAGGTGATGCTGTCGCCGATACAGGCGACTCGGATCACAGCTGGTCTGGGCGGCTCGCTGCGGGTCAGCTTACCGTCCCGTGAGAAAAACGCAATAGCTTCTCCAGATGCCTGGTTGACGCTGGTCAGGACAACGTTGCGCTCCTCGTCCAGGACTGTCAGCGTGAAGCCGTGTAGGCGCTCATCACAGCAATCGGTGCGGTTGTAAATCTTGATGCTCTCGATCTCCACCGCCCGGCCGAGATCCACTTCCCACCAGGGATTAGCTTCAGTCCTACTATGGGTGACCGAGCGTCTCCCGTAGGTACCATCGATGTTACCGTCCACCGCCAAGGAGCTACCGCCCCCAACTTCAGAGCTGGCCGATGCCTTTTGCCTGAGCGCGACATTCTTCCCGGTCGCAAAGACCTCCACTTCCGCCAGCGACAGGATGCGCTGCTTGCCCGGTAGTTCGATGCGGACGAAACGCCCAGCCGAAGCTGCCTGCGCTACTACGGTTATCAACAGGCAGAGGATGACATATTTTCGCATGAGACTCATCTTATATTCCAATGTTTAGTGACGCTAGAGATGGAGGGAGTTTGGCGAACCGCCCCAGCGCACCCAGACGCAACCACCCGCTTCGCGCCAGGTACCGAGAACACCTCAGTGCCGGCGCGGCGGCCGCTAGTGCGCAGAATGTCGGTTGCCGCATTCTGGTTAGACGGCCCCGACAGCAGACGCTCCGAAACGATCAGGTTTGCGGTGCAGTCGTTGAGCGGCGTTCGCGCCAATGAGGGCACTTGAATGGCAGTAAAGCGGACGCCATAGAGCCCCGTTTCGTAGAGCCGCTCGCGGACGGCAGCGATCCACGCCGGGTCCTCGTCCAAGACCAATAGTGTCAAGCCGCTCTGGCGGGCTAGTTCAAGCACCAACTGGCCACTACCACAGCCGTAGACGACGCACAATCCTCGGCTGCTGGGACTTTGCGCCAAGATCGCGGCCGCGGCTAGCCTGGTGCTGGCTGAGAGCAAAGTTGAGGGCCATCTCAAGTTCGAATATCTCGCTTTTCAGTTCAGTCTCTTCGTATCTGCAGACGATCCGGCAGTGGTACTGCTGCCGCAGCCCAAGTGCGGGAATCGTCACTGCGCGGCGGGTGCCGTCAGCACCGCTCTCGAGCCTGCCGACCACCGCCGTGACCTGCGCATTCCGCACATGCTCTGCGGCGAACTGCCAATGATGCACTGGAGGATTCAAAGAAACCGGCACACTGCCAGGTACCTCCTGCGGGGCACAATGACAGCCGGGAGCTGTGAGGATCAGCAAAGCCATCAAGACAGCGAACGACAAAAATCGATTCACAACGGAACTCACGCGACCTCCGACTCCTATGGCTTGCAGCGCGTTCTCGCGCAGCGATTCAGCACAGCGCGGGCGCGCGACGAACAAGATAGCTACGGCGCTTCGCCCCGCAAGCTCGGCGCTCGAACCCTGAGGTTACGACACTTATGCTTACAAGCACTCACGTCGCGAGAGTGAGCCACTCTGAGCCGAATTCCAAGCTTGCTGGTGCGGCAAAGCTTTGGCCATTGCATGAGCCGATTGACGGAGCATGACGAGATCGGCTCTTTGGCTCTTTGGCACTTTGTTACCGGGGCGAGCCCGGGCGATTTCGCTGCGCTCAACTGGAGCTGTTTCGCAGGAAATGTTTGCCATTCTCCTCGTTCCCTCACGCTAAGCGGGCTATCTCAACTCTCGCAGGCTCGCGCACCTCCGCACCGATGGGACACCACCGCGGCATCCGAATCCACTCGTCTAATTGATTCAGTGCGCTCCGCGCGGGTCCTTAGAACGCGGCCTGGACGCCGATCACGAAGATGTCTGATTCAGCATCACGAACACTATGAGTAACTCCGTCACCCAGATTGCCGCCGCTGATCCAGTTAAGCGGGACATAGCCTGCGGTGTGAATGTATTCTGCGAATAGTTTTACACTGGGCTGCACACGTGTCGCAATCCCAAGTACAAGCTGGTCCTGACGCTCCCACGGGGCACCAGCCGGACCTGCGACAAAGCGACTGAATTCTACAGACAGATCAACGTCGCGCTCTAACATTGTAGCCGTGTACTTGCCACCAAGATTCCAGCTGGAGACTTCATGAGCAGCAAACTCTGGTATGGTCGGGTTGAAGGTCCCCGGCCAATCATTCACCGTCTGCGCATATTCAGCATGGATCAAAACACGGTCCAGACGAAGCTGGCCGTAGACATCCCACGCCGGGTTCTCCTCTCCGCACGCTTCAAAATGAGTCACCGGAAAATCCTGGCAGTACGCGCTACCGCGCTGATAGGACGCTCCGAACAGCAGGCTGTCGTCTTCACCAAAATCAATCGTATAGTTCCCGTCCAGCACGTAATTATTCAACTGACTCGGGACATTGGTACCATCGACAGGAGTATTATTGGATCGAAACTGAGCGCCCCCCTGAACTGCCATGGCCGAAAGGCTCAGGCCATCACGGATGTAGCCGAGGTTCGCCCCATATGCCAGACCGCCAAAAGCGTGCCATACCCCCGAGGCTGTGAAAGGACTGACCGTATCGGTGAGGCCGAACGGCGTCGCCATTTTGCCGACACTCAGATATGCTGGGAATTCGTCGAGATCCCCGAACATCACGTACCCGCGGCGTAGCTGCAGCTGGTTTCGTTCAAGAGCCGTAATGCTACCTTTCCCGAAGCTCTGCTCAGGATCGTACAGTACCTCGGCATAGCCAGTGATCCAAGAGCCCAAGTTGGCTGTCAACCCCAGCTGCGCTGAGTGGATTACCGCCTCCGAAGCACTCTCGGCGACCTGATTGGAGGCTGTCGGATGCCGCATCAGATAGCCGAACTTTCCCTCTGTGTTGCTGCTCTGGATGTTGGCGATCGCTGTGACCGCCCCGCTTGCCACGACGGTATCAGGCGCAAGATTTCCTGCCTGTTTCTGCTCGAGAAGGTACTGCTGCTTCCGGTTGATCCGGGTCGTGGGGTCGAGCATATCGTAGCCGTACTCCGGAGCGATGCGCAACACCCCATCCATTGCTATCGGCCTTGCCGCGACCGAAATCGCCGCGCCTGACTGCGACGTATCCTGCGAGCTTTCCAACCGCGACACCTTTGCGCGGAGCTCGCGGTTCTCCTCTTCCAGCCGTTCCAGCCGGGCGGCAAGTTCCTCCAGCGTCACTGCGAATGCGGGAGCTGTCGTGAAAAACAAAAGAAGGCAGCTGACGATGAGCCAGCGTAGGCGAGGAGTGACGGCCATGATGGAATCTCCCGGGGTCTTAAATAGCGGATAAGCTACACGAACGCATGCTGTCCGCAATATCGTTCCCCCCAAAAAAAGGATGACTTGGATACGCAAGCGATCCGCTCAGTTCTGTTCGGGTCGCACGACCGCCCCCATAGCAACTCCAGATACGAGCGTCTGCTAGCGATGTGCTCAGTTCAGCTCGAGCCGCAAGGCCTCGGTCGCGAAGACCCAGTATCCTTTGCCCTGCTTGAGCTCGGTCGGCAGATCGAAGTTTCCATTCTCGTAGCTCTGGACCACGCTGATCCGAGGATCGGCCGGCAAGCGGTCGGTGTTTACTGGCCCAAGCAAGTTCCAGCCTTGCACCAGCTCAACGGCTGGGGCGTCAGCAGGCTCACCGAGATACTCTAGTGTCAGCGGCTCACCCGTGTGCAACCAGACGCCCTCCCCCACGCGGATCTCATGTGCCGCTGCATATTCACCACTGCGCCACGCCCAGGCAGCACCATCAGGAATACGCGCCAGAAGCGCATCCACAGGCTCGAATGGCTGGGTCGGGAACGAAATCAGGTTCCAGCCCTTGGCCAACTCCAGCGAGAATGTCTGAGGCCCGACCCGCAGGCGCCGCATCCCGGTGGTTCCGTTGCCATCCGAGAACAGAAAGAAGTCCTCACCACCAAAAGTATCTTCCGGCTCGTAGCGCGGCGGGCCATCGCCTTCATCCACAATTGTGCCGCCATCTCCCCGGTTCATAATCGAGAATCCGGCCGGCAGAAAGTTCAGTAGCACCCCGCGCGGCCCGACAATGAGGTCAATGATGTCGTCAAGGGTTTCGGGACCAAATGGACGTGGCCCCGGCAGGGGAAACGGCCCCAGATCTCCCACGACTGTATCTGCGGCAAAATCAGTGCCGACCAGCTCTGCCCGCACATGCCACGGAAGTGGCATCTCAGGCAGGTCGCTAAGCGCGGCCCGCTGTGTCCACTGGTAGGTCTCGCCAGGGCTAATCGTCACCTCGGTGAGCGCCAGCGTAAACGCCTTGTCAGCGGACCAGCGATGCCGCTCGTTCACGACAAAATCCATTTGTAGGCCAGAGGCGAAACCAAGCGTCAGCGACGCACTGCCCGGGTTGGTCAGGGAGCCATTCACAAGCAGGTAGGAGGCAGTGCCGGTGTTGGCATCCTCCACGATTCTGGCAGATACCTCAAACACGGCTTGCGGCTCAGGTGGCTCAACGGCGATGACTTCGCAGCCGTTGTTCGCCTCATCAACTTCTTCCACCTTGCCATCCGGATCGGCCGTGACGCGTATCGTGGCCCCTGTTTCGGCCCGTACCAGCGCCATTGCCCGGTGATGGCCGTACCATGACAGATAGTCCCGTGCGCTCTCGCCATTCGCCGTATCGGCGGTGAACTCCACGGCTACATCCTGCAGCTCTGGTCCCGGCCAGATCAGATCCAGCCCGAACAGCCCGGTTGCGTTGGGATCTTCTTCCCACAGCACCGGCACATGCACTTCCTGATACACCACCGCGGCATCCGAATCCACCAAGGTCAGCCCAATTGTCACCGGATT
>Ga0115566_10000170_pt1 | contig 54289 bp, 60 predicted proteins | sample COGITO_mtgs_1204_3_FD_87173 | JGI IMG/M metagenome (GOLD analysis project Ga0115566, IMG submission 87173) | Pelagic marine microbial communities from North Sea - COGITO_mtgs_120405 | ecosystem: Environmental > Aquatic > Marine > Epipelagic | place: Germany:Helgoland, sampling site Kabeltonne...
AACAACGCTACCCTTCTGGTATCTAAACCCAGAAGCATCTTCCTGAGAAAGGAGAAGGCCAGACTCTGTCTTTAAAGTCTCCTCTATTTTTTCTATAACTATATATTTACCAATCGGTTTCATCGTACTTGTCTATCGTTAAAGCTATATTAATAAAAGGAAGATATAGAACGTGAGAGGTTACGTCTTCCAGATCGTAACTCCTTATACCGATAAGGATACCCACATAGAGCCCTATATTTATTTCCCAAGGTCTCATGCGCGGGCATGGGTTACAATAGCATTGGTGCTAAGGATAGTGGTGGCTACACTCGTAGCGTTGATCAAAGCGTTCTTGGTAACCTTAAGTGGATCGATAACACCCATCTTGTACATGTCCCCGTACTTCTCGTTCTTAACATCGAACCCATGGGTGTCGTCTATAAGATCAGAGTTGTCCATGATGCGCTCCCCATCCAACCCTGCGTTCTCCATAATCTGAAGCAGAGGAGATTTTAAAGCGTCATGTAAAATACGGTTGGCCAGATCCTCCTCCCTATAGTCACAGCTCTGCGAAGGGTCAGGAGCCAAACGCCATAACGCTAACCCCCCGCCCGGAAGGATGCCTTCCTGGAGGGCACTGCGCACAGCGCATACCGAGTCATCGACTCGGTCAAATTTTTCTTTCTGCTCGATGTCACTATCCCCACCAACATAGATGCATCCTATGCCGCCAGCTAAACTCGCGATACGCGTGTTGATAAAGTCACGCTCACCCTTGTTCTTAGTTCTCACCTGCTGCTCACGCAACTCCTCTACCCTAACGGTGCACTCTTCGCTCATATCATTACCCGTAAGGATAACAGTAGAGTCTTTGCCTGCCACGACTTTTTGTGCATGACCTAAATCTTTTGGGAGGATAAGGCTAAGATCGTCGCCCGTCTTCTCAGAGAAGTACGTAGCCCCAACAGCCAAAGCAATATCCTGCATAAGCTCGTGCTGCTTGTATCCGAAGTTTGGGGGAGGGACGTTACAGAACTTTAATCCGTTCTTCATAACATTGGCCGCTAAAGTGTTTATCATATTCACGCTACACGTTCCAATGATAAGTAGCTTCTCATTCTTCTGAACCACATCCTTCAAGACATTCTCGATCTGCATGATGTTATTTATCTCAGCATCGCATACTAAAATCTTCACATCCTCAAGCACACACTCATCCTTCTTGTGGTTGTTGATGAACAAAGGGGAGCTATACCCACGGTCAACTTTAATACCCGTAGTAATGTCAGCATAGGTGTCTGCCGTCTGAGAACGCTCCACCGTGACAATGCCATCCAATCCAACCTCGTTATAGGTATCCGTGATAAGCTTACCCAAACTCTTGTCGTTGTTTGCAGAGATAGTGGCCACATCCAAAAGCCTCTTGCCCGTAACCTTACGAGATCGCTTCTCTAACTTTTTAATTACCTCGTCAACCTTCTCTCGGATGATACCAATGACCTCCGTAGCATTCACGTCGCCAGACATATGCTCTATTCCAGAACGAACCAAAGCTTCCGTAAGAACAATAGCCGTGGTGGTTCCATCACCAGCAATGGAAGCTGTCTTGTTAGCAGCCTCCTTTACCATGCGTACAGCTATGTTCTCAACGGGATCGTATAGATCAATACTCTTAGCTACAGTGACCCCATCCTTCGTGACAGTTAATCCGCCAAGGTGGTTTGTAGATTCAATGATGACAGTCTTGCCTCGTGGGCCCAGCGTACTCTTAACTGCTTTAGAGATAGCAGTGATCCCGCTGATAAGTTTTGCCCTGCCCTCTTCGTCGAAGGAAAGGTCTTTAGCAATATACCCTTGCTCTTGCATTTGAAATAAAATTAAAGTTAGTGGAACAAATGTATAACAAAAATTCTATACTGAAATAAATAACAAGGAAAAAGTTAACAGGGTATAGGCGATAACTATTAGATTCAATTTGGAGTTCTCCTCCAAAGATCGATAGCGGTAAATAAGCTTCTTCATTTTAAATTAATTTGGGCGCAAAGATAATGTTAGTATGTTAAAGTTTATCTCCACTGAACTACTATATATATTTACTACTTCTCTTTTCTTTTTTTTATTTATTTTATTGACTTTAATTTTAACATTTTAACATTAAAAGAAGTAAGAGATTAATAACCAATAACTTAAGAGAAAGAAGATTAACATGAGATTAACATTAGAATGGCCTTAACTAACATTTTAAGGTAAAAAAAGGGAACCCGTTAAGATTCCCTCGATTAATGTGATGGGTATAGTGAATTAAAAATTCAACTGTCTGAAGTTTTTCATGTTCTCAGCTACCTCGATTCCCTCAGCAATCTGATTAACCTTGCGGTCATTATCTACCGCTCTTTTAATGCGAGCCGCTTTAGCGATTCCTGATTCTGATGGGTATCTGTCGTTGATCAGTCTACCATTCTTAACTCTTAATCCGTCTAAGTCTGTGAAATTTCTATCCATAGTTTCTTTGTTTGAGACAAAGGTAATAAAAAAATATTAGATGTCCTGGGGTTGAGGGTTATTATAGGTCACACACGAGGTATGCGTCTGAGGAAAGTGATTTGTTTTCGAAGGGGGGGGTGATGTTTTCAAAAATTTCTTTGGAATGTTTCAGGTTTTCTGATTGGCTCGGCTCGGCTCGGCTCGGCTCGGCTCTCATGCTCGGCTCGTTCCTTTCCTCGTTCCAGGAAAGCACCAATGTGTTACCTGGTAACCACATCTCCTCTCCTCCTTCCCCTATATTGAAGGTGAATAACCTTGTTGAGAGAGAGAGACACAAGGGCTAAAACACCAACGAACACTGACATCCACAAACGATTCACATATTTCTTAAACTTTTTTCCTCAGTGTTTGCGGGAGTTGTAGAGCATTTATGCACATTTTATGCTATGTTTTGTCGAACCATAGAAGTTATGCTATATCTTTGCTTCAGAATTAAACATTTAATACTAATTTAATACACAATACCATGAAAGAGTTAAACGAGTTTTTAGGCAAGTTAGATGCTTGTAAGGTCTTAGGAAGAATCGACAAGAAGACCATCACTATCCTTTCTCCACAAGGAGATGAGTTGAGAGTCAGCTACTACATTAAGACTGACGAGAATGGTCTGATGAACGATGACCTTGTGTTCCAAGCAGTGATGACTATAGGTACGGACAAGAGATGTATGGCGCATTTCGGAGCGACAAATGGCGCGGAGAACCAAGCGATTGTGAGATGGGTACAATCTAAAGCAAGAGCGATTGAGGATGCGCGAGACGAGGAAGTGAGAGCGATAGATGATGCAGTCAGCCAATGGTTGAGATAGTAACACTGATAGACCCACAAGCGGAGTCAGCGCGTGACTCGGAAACTCCGAGAGATGGATTCGCTCCCATCCTCCGCTCTAATTATTAACTAATCTAATTTAAGATGACTTTACAAGACAAAATTTACCACACGAACGAGATGGCTAATGCTATCCAACGCAGAGAGGAGTACTACGATATTGTAGAGACACCTATTACTACTTTCTCTAAAGTAAGACACATCGAGTTACCTACACCACAAGTTGCGGGTACGATGACACAACAACGTAGCTATGCGATGGGCAAGGCAATGGACATCCTTCAAAACTTATCACTATGAACAAAGCACAAAACATAATGCGTCAGATATACGACACATACGCTACGTATGGAGTCTACGCAGTCGAAGGTCAAAGGACTGACACCTACCACGACCATATGCTCTACTCATACGAACGTGCTAAGAGTCTATATGCAGAGGCTGAAGGATGTGTTGATGACGAGTATTCGATGGACGAACTATTGGACGCTTTAAACGATGAACTTAAATACATCAATCACTTCAAGAAGATTCACGTTCTCCTTGCAACAATACCTACAACAATATGAATTTAGCATAACCAACAAGCAGAGTCAGTGCGTGACTCGGGGAGATTCGCTCCTCCCCTCTGCTCTAATTATTAACTAATCTAATACACTATGACAAAATCAGAATACAAACACCTTGCAAACCAACGCTCGTTTGACTTAGAAAGAGCTATTGAACGGATAGAAAAGCAAGACGCCTTAATCAAAGACCTAAGAGAGACCATCCTTGCATATTCATCAAGAGTAAATATGTATGAAAAAAAGGTAGGTAAGCTACGCAAAAACTTAGGAGAAGAGATGGACACTATGTCTAAAATTAAAAACCTATTAAAATGATAACATACGACATATCAATCAAGCGTGGCAATCGCTACGTATACAAGACCAAGACGTTCAACAGCGACCTACACTTCTCAAGATGGTACGACAAGGTGAGCGCCTCAGGAGTAAAAATAATCGACACATTTAAGAAAGCATGAACACATATAAATTATTTGTAAACGGAGCGTTTCTAAACCAAACAAACAACTATACCTATGCGATGAATCGTGGATTAGGAATAGCGATGCATCTTGGTCTTGATTTTATCAACACACAAAGCGACTCTATCATAGACAAATGGAGTGATGGAAAAAACCAAGTAATAATACAGAAATCATGAAATACGCAAGACGATGCTCGATAACGAGCGAAGGAATGAACAAAGGTTGGGTGTGGGGAGATGGTGTCTTCTACACCAAGTATGAGAAGGATACCTTAGCTGAATGCAGAAGGGATAGGAAAGAAATTTTATCTGAGATAGATGAACTTATACCGAATAACGCACAAGACATAGAGATGTGGGATGAGTTAGAGGGAGCAATAAGTAGGGCAGAAGAGGGTAAGGAAACGGATGAAGATTTATTGCTTATAGCATATCAGCAAGACTACATATACTACACTGAATGGGAGGATGAGAGCGAATACCAATACGAAGAAGTTTACGGAGAACTAATTGAAATACAATGACATTATGAATAATAAAGAAAAGATACGACTCGCCTACGGCAGTACGTTAATGGATGGAGGATACACTATATGGGATAGTCACGACGAGTGTTACAAGGGATATATCATTGGTGGAGTAGAACACGGCAGTTCGTGCGATAAGCACGGCTACAACTCTTTCACCACACTATATGTCGAGTATGCCGTCCTGCTTACGGAAAATCTATTTAGGGAATCTCTCCTTAAATATAAGGAAGGTCTTCAAGGGGGAACTCTAATAGAAAGAGTCTTTGCTTTTGGCACTTGGCTAAAAGGAGGGCGAATATACTTCGATGTAGTGGAGTGGGTTGAGACTAAAGGTGAGGCAGAGAAACTTGCTATTAAACGTGGTCAGAAAGCCTACTACGATGTGTTAAACAAGAAGGATATACACCCAATAAAATTATGAATATAACAAACAAAATTATAGCCTACGAGATGGGTAAGTTAAACGATGTCGATAGCTTAGAGTTATTCTCTGAGTTAATCAGATCGGGCATGGCTTGGACATTACAAGGTCATTATGGAAGGACTGCTACGTCTTATATAAACGAAGGATATATAGATGGAGATGGTGAAATAATCCACGACATAGTAGGTGATGACAAACCTATGTGTGCTAATTGTGGAGAGTACGAAGTAGAGGTTGAAGGTCAGCCTTGCTCTAAAGAATGTCGCGATGAGTACATCGCAGACTGGTTAACTGAAAGATAAAATGAATATACACAAAAAAAGAGTGAACACGCTCAATAAAAAGTGTTGGGATATCTTCAATGAGTATGGAGGATATGACTACAACGATGAGATGCTATACCAACTTGAGGGATTAGCAGACTCTGAAGGTGAATGTATGAACGAAGAAGACTGGGAGAATATGGTAAAGGAAACCGAGACTACCTACACATGGTTCAAGCACATAGAAAAGATCCGAATCTTACAAGAGAGCATACCCGAATCTTTATACTGCTGATATGAAAGAACAAATCAAAGGGTTAATTGAGTACGCCAAAAACCCAAAGTACTCAGAAGAGGGAGATAACTATTTATCTGATGGGCAGATGTTAGACATTATCCTCGAACAATTAGAAAAATTAGTAAAATGAAACACTACAATGGAAGCGAACTCCTATGGAGCATAGAGGATGTCCAAGCACAAGCAGACAACCTTGACATAGAGTTAAATGTAGAAGAGTCGGAGAACATCCTTACCTCTACGTTTAAGGACAATGAATACCTAATGCAACTCATCAACGAGATGATTACCGATAGCATATTAACCTTTAACGCATTAAGAAATAATGAACAATAACAAACTAATAGCAGAATTTATGGGGTACGAAGTGAAGTATGACAAATGCTATTCGCCTAAGCATAATGATGGAACGATTGCACCAATGCAATTCGATAGCTCATGGGATTGGTTGATACCCGTAGTAAATAAGATTGAGATGGAGTGTGAAGGCGTACCACTTCAACTTATAGACATTAGTTTCTACGATGAGATACATGAAGTGTATTGGGCGGTAGTAGAATTTATTAAAACATATAACGATGAAAAAAACTGAAGAATTAATTAAGGAGGTGGCGCGAGAAATAGTCATGCTCTTGATAGAAAAGAACAAAGCGTATGGAGATACCGCTAACGATCCGCCAAAGATATTTTCTAAGCTATCAGCTAAGGAAGGAATCTTAGCGAGGATAGACGATAAGTTAAGCAGAATAAAAACTGTTGGCTTGAATGATAAGACAGAGGATACTCTGTTAGATTTAATAGGATACCTAATTCTTTATAGAGTACAATGTAAAAAAGATGAGTAAAGAACAGACAATCAAGAACCAAGCTAAGGTTATCAAGGAACTTTGGGGTGAGTTACAAACCCTCAAGCGCATACTGATCGATGAGTACCCATTGCAATGGCGTGACATACAAACCAAACTACCTCCGTATGTCCAACAAGAGTAAATAACTGAACACCTTTGGTACAAAAAGTGAACACGACTGATACATTTGTACCAATAGTGAATGAACTCACCTAATAGCATAACTAAAAGTGAAAATAAAATGAAAATAGTATGCATAAAACTTGCGTGTTCTACACTAAGTTTGTACCTTGCATTACTTAAATTTAATAAACATGAAGAAAGAAATATTTAACAACTATGCTACGGCGGTAGCGAAAGAATTTAACATCAGCGTACCAGAGATGTTCGAGGGTTCGAGGGCGAGGGAGTGTGTAGACGCAAGGTTCCTGCTCTACTACCTATGTATGGAGAGACCTATCCGCACCTCATATATACAGAGGTATCTCAAAGAAAAGGGATTGGATATATGTCACTCTACTATCCTTCATGGATATAAAAAAGCTAAGGCTTTGGTAGAGTCTGATCCCGACTACAAAAATTTAGCTAAACAAATTTCTCGTGTATAGTTACACCGATCTTTATCATCAAGCTATAAGAGATAGAAGGTCGTGCTATAGGAGGGATAGCAACAAAGAGTCTATACTTTCTTACGGCATGATGCTACACAAGTATAAAGACCTTATCACTATCCTCAACACTACGAAAGCTGGGGGCTACTATGCTGACGCTACGTCAGACGAGTTAGAATATCTCTTCACTCATGGGTGGCGCAAGGGTGTCCTTATGATAGCTATAGATAACTACACAAGGAAGTTAGATGTCATCGAGTTTAAGATACAGAACGAGATGAACACTCGCAAGAACGATAAGTTTATTCGGGGGTTAAAGAACTCACGAGATAAGCTACTACTAAAATATACTAAACGCAAATCAGAATTAAAATTAATTAAAAATGAAGAATAATATTTACAAACAACTATCCTCTATCGATATCAAAGGAAAGGTAGAGAAGAAAGGTAAGCACGACTATATGTCTTGGGCTACCGCATGGCATCTAATCAAGAGTGAATACCCACAAGCACAACGTAAGGTATACGAGTGTGAAGAGACTGGGTTAAACTTCTTTACCGATGGAAGGACTGCTTATGTAAAGGTGGGAATAACTATCGAAGGCATAGAGCATGTAGACTACCTACCCGTTATGGACTTTAGAAACAAGTCTATCCTCTTGGATAAGGTTACCTCTATGGATATCAACACTACGATACAGAGGTCTACTGCTAAGGCTATAGCTATGCATGGATTAGGACTCAGTCTATGGATTGGGGAGGACTTAAACAAAGTTATCTCTGAGCCTACCCCTACCCCTAAGAAAGCCACCAAGAAAGAGGCTACCTCTTTAATTTTAGATATAGGTGATGAGAATTGGGCAAAAGTTCTTAAGTTTGTCGCCGCGAATAAAGAACTTGGGTTACCAAAAATCGTCAAGACTTTGGAGCAGAAGTATAGCATCAAGGCTATGGTAAAAAAGGAATTAAGTAAGCACGTATGATGAAGGAGATCCTTGCAAAGCTACAGATAGATGAGCATTATTACGGAGAGTTCGGTCAGCAATGGCTATCCAACTCCAACATATATACTCTTCTCAACGAGCCACACCTCTTTGGTAAATCTAAAGAGATGACTAAAGCTATGCTTATCGGGAGGTACTTCCATACCGCTATGCTTGAGCCTGAGAAGCTATCTTCTCCTGAGTTTAGTTCCATAGACTCTGGCAGTCGCAACACTAAGATATATAAAGATGCTATCAACGAGCAAGGCGTAGCCTTACGTATGCTTACCAAAGAAAAGGAGGCTACGGACTGCGCTATCTCTAAGATGAAAAGCAACTTAGATTTCTATGATGCTATCTACCAAGAGGAGAATACGTTTGAAGTTCCTGCGGTGACAGAGATTATGGGCTTGAAGTGGAAGGGTAAGGCAGATATAGTTACGCCTGATATCCTTATCGATCTCAAGACCACCTCCAATATCCGCGACTTCAAATACTCAGCGCGTAAATACAACTACGATAGCCAAGCGTATATCTATCAGCAGTTGTTTGATAAACCTTTGGTGTTCTATGTGGTAGATAAACTCAGCCTTCAGTTAGGCGTCTTCTATCCTTCTGAGAACTTCCTTGCTAATGGTAGGGATAAGATTGAGAGGGCTATGGAGGTATACAATACCTACTTCGCTGAGGGTTCAACAATAAGTATCGATGATTACATTCATAAAGAAACTCTTTAAGAGTAAAAACAATAGTGTAGTGTGGTTGAAAGTTCCAACCAACCTTACTACACAAGCCGAAAGAGATCGACTCATGGAGGCTACAACAGATAAGTTGGAGCAAATAATTTATAAATCATTTTAATTATGGCAGACGAAAAAATTTATGTCGGCAATGGTATCTCTAAGTTTGATGGAGACCAGGTAGAGTTCAGCTTAGATCTAAGCAACCCAGCAATCAAAGAACACATGTTCGAGTTTAATGGGAAGAACTATTTAAAGTTAATTGTGGGGGCTAAGAAGGATGGTGCTGATGAGTATGGAAAGACTCATTGGGTACGCATCAACACTTGGAAGCCTGACGAGAAGAAGGCTGCTCCTTCCAAAGCTAAAGCTGAGGAGGAGGAGATGCCATTCTAAACCACAGGTTGAGGAATAAGGAAGGGGACTTCGCGTCCCCTTTTCTTTCTCCTTTCCAATGTTAAAATGGTAAACTACTACCCCTCTTCTACTTCTTATATAAAAAAATCAAATCCCTCTCTTCTCTTTTCTCTTTACCCTTACTTTTATATTAACATTTTAACATTAAAGAAGATAAAGAACTAATAGTAAGAGAGTTAAGTAAAATTAAATTAACATTAAATCAACATAGAGTATGTCAAAAGTTACCATATTCAAAGACATTAAGGATACCGAGCAGCCTTTCTACCGGGAGGCGGTAGTTATCCTAAGCAGAATTAAAGAAGGATCAAGTAAGGACTTGGTTAAAAAGATCCGACAAGAGAAAGATAAGTCGGCAAGGAATTTATTAAAGCAGTCTCTTCCCGCTATATGTTTCAGTGGGATGTTCACCAAGAGAACGGACTCTGCTATATCAGAACATAGTGGTTTAATATGTCTTGACTTTGATGGGTACAAGACTAATAAAGATATGCTTCAAGAGAAGGAGAGGCTGTCTAAGGACAAGCACGTATACTCTGTGTTTATTTCTCCAAGCGGCAATGGGTTAAAGGCGGTGGTAAAGATTCCAACAGAGGTTGATGACCATAAAAAATACTTTAACTCTTTAGAGGTTCATTTCAACAGCCCAAACTTTGATAAGACTTCAAAGAATATATCGAGGGTGTGTTATGAATCTTACGACCCACTTATTTATATCAACGAGCTATCCAGTGTATGGGAAAAGATTGAGGACGTTGAATACCAGGAGGTAGTGAAGTATAAAGATCGCCCTACTATACCTATCACTAACGAGAATAAAATTGTAGAGATCCTTCTCAAGTGGTGGGATAAGAAGTATGGTATGACAGATGGAGAACGTAACAACAACGTATACGTATTGGCTTCGGCATTCAATGACTTCGGGGTGAATCAAAACTTAGCCGAGTATGTCATGGGTAACTACGCTACTGAAGATTTCCCTTTGGATGAGATCCTTAGAACCATCTCCTCTGCCTACTCACATAAACAAAACTTCGGCACTAAGTATTACGAGGATGAGGATAAGGTCAACCATATAAAACAAAAGTTCCGTCAAGGTGTCAGCAAGAAAGAATTGAAGGAGCAGTTGGAGAAGGAAGATATATTGGTTGATGATCTCGAGGGCGTTCTTCTTAGGATAGAGGACGAGAACGCTAAGCAAAAGTTCTGGACCAAGTCAGAGAAGGGTGCTATAAAAATTATACATATAGATTTTAAAAAATTCTTAGAGGAGAATGGGTTCTATAAATTCAACCCGGAGGGTAGTAAGAACTATGTCTTTGTAAAGGTTACCAACAACCTTATCGACCACACTTCAGAGAAAGAGATAAAAGATTTTATCCTCAGCTATCTCTTGGAAGAGGATGATACCAGTATATACAACCACTTCGCTGACCAGACCCGATACTTCCGAGAGGAGTTTCTCACACTGCTATCTTCTATAGACGTCTTCTTTATTGAGGACACCCTCGATGCTTCTTATCTTTACTACAGAAATTGCGCTGTTAAAATTACTAAAGACGAGGTCACCCCTATAGACTATATAGATTTAGGGGGGTACGTATGGAAGGATCATGTCATAGACAGGAACTTTACCATATGCGATGTGATTGCTTGTGATTTTCAAACCTTTGTGAGCAACGTCTCGGGAGGTGATGATAAGAGGACTCGTTCTTTTTTCTCTACCATAGGGTACTTGCTTCATGGATACAAGAATCTCTCCTACTGTCCAGCCGTTATACTAAACGATGAGGTTATCTCGGAGAACGGAGACCCAGAGGGGGGGACAGGTAAGGGATTGTTAATGAAGGGCATCTCGGAGATGAAGAAGCTGGTGGTGATAGATGGAAAGTCTTTTGATTTCTCTAAGTCTTTTGCCTACCAGTTGGTTTCTGCTGACACTCAGATACTGTGCTTCGATGACGTCAAAAAGTTCTTTGATTTCGAGAGGTTGTTCAGTGTGGTTACAGAGGGTTTAACTTTAGAAAAGAAGAACAAGGACGCTATCAAGATTCCTTTCAGTAAATCCCCGAAGGTAGCTATCACTACCAACTATATAATTAAAGGCAGTGGAAACTCTTTTCAGCGCAGGAAGTGGGAGTTAGAACTCTCGCAGCACTACACTAAAGAGTTCACCCCTTTGGTTGAGTTTGGGAAACATTTCTTTGGAGAGTGGGATGATAACGAGTGGTGCCAGTTCGATAACTTTATGATCAGCTGCCTTCAGTTATACTTAGAGAAAGGTTTACTAAGGAGTGAGTTTAAAAACAAGGATTATAAAACATTCTTGCATGCTACTTCAACTGATTTTGTAGAGTGGTGTGATATTAAAGACGACTCTAATAGTTTTCTTGTTGAGAATGAAATCGTTCACGTTAACACGTTATACTACAACTTCATAGAGGAGTACCCCGACTACGGTCCTCGATCCAAGATGGCTATCTCACGCCAGCATTTCTTCAAAAACTTAGTGGCTTACAATGTATATAAGTACAAGTGTAAACCCTTTAGCCCTGTTAGAGATTCAATAGGTAAAAGGATACAGTTTGTAAACGCAAGTTTCTATCTTGAACAAGGGAAACTACTATGATAAAATTTAGAGACTATCAAACAGATATCATAGAGAAAGCCTCTAAGATTATCTCACGCCATCGCTTTGTATACTTAGCTATGGAGGTGCGTACAGGTAAGACGCTTACGAGTTTAGGTATAGCTGAGAGGATAGGCATGACTAAGGTTTTGTTTATCACAAAGAAGAAAGCTATCTCCAGTATCGAACATGACTATGAGCTATTAAACCCAGGCTTTCGGCTCACCGTAATCAACTACGAGTCTTTACATAAACTTCCTACCAGGGGGTGGGATCTTATTGTTGCTGATGAGGCTCATGGCATGGGTGCTTTCCCTAAACCAAGTGGTAGAGCTAAGAGGTTTAAGGAGTTTATCTTTCACTCCAATCCTTATGTCATCTTACTGAGCGGGACACCCACTCCGGAGGCATACTCGCAGATGTACCACCAGGTATACTCTATCCCGAACAACCCCTTCCGTAGGCACAAAAGTTTCTATAAGTTTGCTCATGAGTATATCCATGTAACGAAGCTTAAGGTTGGCGGCATGTTTGTTAACGACTACTCTCGCGGATCGGAAAAGATTATCGAAGAGATGAAGCCATATACCATACGCTTCACTCAGAAGGATGCGGGGTTCGTGGTTGATACCAAAGAACACATCCTTGAGGTTGATATGTCTGACACTATTAAGGGCGTTATAAAGACTCTTAAAAAAGATTTGGTAGTGCAGGGTAAGGATGAGGTTATCTTGGCTGATACAGCCGTTAAACTTATGACTAAGGTACATCAGCTATGCAGTGGCACTGTAAAGTTTGAGAGTGGAAACTCTAAAGTATTAGATCTTACCAAGGCTAAGTTTATAAAGAAGCATTTCAAGGGCAAGAAGATAGGGGTGTTCTATAAATTCAAGGAAGAGCTGAACGCTTTGAAGGAGGTCTTTGGTGATGACCTATGCACAGAGCTGCCTGACTTTACGGACTCGGACAAACACATAGCCCTTCAGATTGTAAGTGGGCGCGAGGGTATCTCATTGCGTCAGGCTGATGCTTTGGTATACTATAACATAGACTTCTCAGCGACAAGCTATTGGCAGTCAAGAGATCGTATGACTACCAAGGATAGATTAAAGAATGATGTGTACTGGATCTTCAGTAAAACCGGTATAGAGCACGAGATCTATAAGGCTGTCATAAAGAAAAAGGACTACACTCTCAACCATTTCAAGAGAGATCTATTAACTTTGTAACAATGACAGAGCAACAAATTCAATCTAAACGTATCAAGCAATTAGAATCTGAAGGGTACTACGTAATTAAATTAATTAAAACAAATAAGAATGGGATACCAGATTTGATAGCCATCCCTCCCGACTGCGGAGTAATTTTCTCTGAGGTAAAAACATCTAAGGGAAAGCTGTCGAAGCTACAGGAATATAGACTACAAGAATTAGAAGCACATGGAGTTACCACAGAAGTATATAGAGGTTAAAGAGTTCGATGTATCAGATGCTTTCTTTGATAAGCTTCAGGAGATCGGACTGGAAACGGCGGTAGCTATTTCTAAATCTATATCTCACAGTCAGATAGAACTCCCTGATGATGACCGCATCTCCCACACTATAGGGGGTGTTGCTTCTACTGATCATGAAGACGTTCCTTTCTCTATAAAATTTATTAAAATAGAATCCGAGGTTGTATTGCTTACCGATATAAATCTAATCAGTATGGATGAATACTTAGACCTCATTAACTTAAATTTATATATCAAAAATTATGATGAACACACAACGAGTGGCGCTCCTGAAGGAGATAGTGAACCAAGCCTTTGAACTGAACGTAGACCACAGGTCACGCAAATCAGAATATATCATGGCTCGCGCTATCTGTTACAAGATCTTGAAAGAAGAGTGTCAGATGACTTCTGCCTTTATAGGTAGACAGTTTAATAAAAACCACGCAACGATCTTACACAGTATAGAAGAGTTCCCATGGATGCTTAAGGCTGATAAGGAAATGGAAAGAACCTACCGTAAAGTATTAGATAGATGGCTGAGTAAGTCTGCGGATCTGCCTGATGTTAACCCTGTTATGTTGAAAAAAGATTTACGAAAGTTGGAGGAGAGAAATAATCTGCTTAATTTAGCGTTGCTTGAGGTTAAAGAACAGGTAGATAAGTTAAGTAAAGACAACAAAAGATACTTTACTTTAGTTAAGAAGCTTGAGAAAAGTGTACCTGAAGATAGATTAAAAAGAATCGAGAAGAAAATATACGACATCATCAATGGTTTTATCTGATTGCAAATACACTATAGAAGATATAGATAAGGTAGTAGAGTTCTCCACTTGGAGTCTTAAGAAAAAGATAGACACCCTACTTCGTATTGACTGTATTATGTATACCAACTTAGGTATAGACTCTACTAAAAGCGAAAGGTTAGAGACTAAACGTCGCTCTCGATCTATATATAAAGCCATTAAAAAGTTAGACGAGGTGACAGGTCGAGCGCTTTTAATTTCTGAAGACAAACCCTAATGCCTGTACACCCCGACAATAAGGTTACTATACAGCATATAAACTATGTGTCCAATCTCATCCACGACTATGCCGACACCCTGTACGAGGGGTTGATGGACAGGGAGTATGATGAGGTGAAAGAAGAGGCACAAGAACTTATCAAGTTGTTAGCCGACCTTCTCGCATCCTTAGCTGAAGAAACCTAATGGTCTCGTAGCTCAACTGGATAGAGCACCTCCCTTCTAAGGAGGCGGTTTGGGGTTCGAATCCCTGCGGGATCACAACTAATCACCCATGGCTTACAAAAATAAAGAGGACCAGGCTGCGTGTTCTAAAAAGTTTTATGAAGAAAACAAAGACAAGATAAAGTCTAACGTAAAGAAAAGGAACGCAGCTCAGAATATAAGGAACCGTGCTTACATCAAAAAAATAAAGATGGCTTCGGGATGTATAGACTGCGGGGAATCTAATTATGTGGTGTTAGACTTTGATCATGTAAAGGGGAATAAGATTAAAAATATATCAGCTATGGTACACCAGTCTTACTCTATTAAAACTATACAAAAAGAAATAGATAAGTGCGAGGTGAGATGTTCCAACTGTCACCGAGTAGCTACCCATAACCGACGAATAGAAAAACAAAATGAAGAAACCAATAGCTAAAGAACTACATGCGTTTGCACAAGAGATAGCCAGGCGCTACTCACGTACAGATCGTGAGGGAAATGTGAACAAGGAGGCTTTTTATGTCCAGGACGTTATCCCTATGTCGGACCACACGGCTGTCATAAACTTTGTTAAGAGCACGGGCAAGATAGGAGTAGCCTTCTGCTACTATATCAACAGGGGTGCATCCAAGGGATGGAAGTACTTCTTCCCCACCGACTCTCATGTCAGTGGGTTCCAAGCATTCTTTATATACAAGACCGAGGCTGAGCGTAAGAACTACGACAAGAACTTCTAACGTCTCCCGCGTTTATCCCTATCTTTTCTTCTTTTTTCCTCTTCCCTTTTCTTTCTACTGGTTTCAGTATCTCTTTCAGCATCCCTTTCTTCTCGAGTTTTAGGGGCTGACTGTGTGTCCCTTTCATTACCTTCTATTACGTAATCACTGTAGTTAAGCAGTCTCAATATAGCTTCTTGTGTGTCAGAAGCGTCTGCTGCTTTCTCAATATTTTTATAGAAGCGAGTGATATTATACAATGGTATTCTCCCTGCTAAAGCAAGCTCACCTATACGAGTAGTCATGCGAATGAAAGCTTCTTCTTTTTTCTCCGGGTCTTTTAATCTATTCCACTTAAGGTACTGCTCATTGATCTCTCCAAATGCATCGAACACAGGTAGAGTCCCTACATCTTTTCCATAAGTCCTTCCTGCTAACGTGTTAGATAGTCCTTGTAAGATATCTCCTACGAGGAAGAGAGAGTTGAAGTTACCTAAGATAGCTGCCCTGGCTATATCTTTATTGTCTTCTTCATCCCATCCCGCGAGACCCATTCCTGCTGCTACAAACTGGAATCCTACAGGCATCATCACATGATACATCAAGAATTTATTTAACCCACCCATAAACTGCTTAAGGTTTTTATCTCTAAACCCTCTACGCATATTGCGGAGCCCAGACATTTCTTTTCTAAGGTATTGCTTGGGAGAAGTCTTAAACATATTAAGCGCTCTGTTAAACGGAGAGCTTGTCTGGAAGTAATCCTTATCTGTCACATCCATAGACTGCTGAGTAGACTTTGTGTCTGACTCAAACTTACGCACCGCATAATCTATAGCCTCTTGGGGGGTAGCTTGCGGGTTCTCTCGCATAAACTCAGCCTTATAGTAGGAGTAGTTAGGCATACCTCCTAAGTATATAGCGGTTATATCACCCGCTTTTACAAACCCCATCATGAGATTAACAAAGAAACTCCCCGCTCCTTTAGTGAACACTCCTGACGCTGGGTCACTGCCGTCTAATCCTTTAGCACTGTACGCTTCTATAGACTGACGTATATCTGTAGATAATCTATCTTGTAAGTATACAGAGTTCTCACGTATCTCGTTAAAGACTTTTAAAAACTCTGTCTTATTCTTAACTGCGTAGTAAAGGTAGTTACCTGCTCCAATATCTAAAGCGTATGTAGGTATAGAAGTCAACTGCTTGATAGCAATGTTAGGAGATATACCTAACCTTGTCGTAGCAAACAAGTTGTTCATAGAGTTAACGAAATCATTACCCCTCTCTGTTTGAAGACCACGGTTAGCAATGTTCTTTATGGCATGGTCTATCATATCCATAGTCACCTCACCCTTGGCATTGGTGATAGCCTTACGCATGAGTGGATTGGTGAAGAGTTTATTTATATCCCTAATTGTAGGGCCCACGTTAGCAAACCACTGCATGTCTTGAGAGTAAGTTACTAAAGCGTTCATCATATCTACAGGCATGATAGGCTTTGACCTTGCTTGTCTCATCTTAGTAGACGCTGCGGCTACTTGACTATTCGCTTGAGGCGACCTACCCTTCTCTCCTAAAAGATCTAATGGTTGGATAACCTCTCCCTCTCTATACATCCTCCCTCCATAGTTTTCATTCCAAGGTAAATCCGTGCGGTATATATTTTTATATGCCTCATTAATTTCAGGATACATAGAAGGATAGAACTCATTCATCTGCCACTCAGCCATAGCTACCACATCTTTTCCTGCCCACTCTACCAACTCATCCATCGTTTTCTTATAGTCTTCCCCTAAGAGAGACTTCATATTTTCAAAGGCGGGGACGTTAGCTGGGTCTTTCATCTGCATATACAGATACCCCACTTGGTTCTTACTTAGAGTAATAGCTTTCTCGCCCTTTACTCTTTGTAAGTTTTTCTTATTTTTTCTTGTCGGGTTAGCATCATACTGATCCTGTGCTTTTTTTACAGCTTCAGGGTTAGTGTATATTCCCTCTACTACTTGCTTAACAGAGTTATCTTTATTTATTTTACGCCACTTCTTCCCATAGATCTCCTTCATCTTCCCGCTCACCGCCTTCTTCGTCTCCATCATACGCTTCTTATATCCACGTATGCCTTCATTCAAACCTTCATACACCAGCTTACGGGCGTTCCCTCCAAGCAATACCCCTGGAGCTTCGGCTATCCTTTCCATCAGCCCCTCTATCGTTTCTGACTTTACAAATATGTTCTTCGGGTTTAAGCTTTTAATAAACTTCACCACCTTATTGTCATTGGCTTTAGTCGCTTCAGCGCTACGCTTCAAGTCATCTGTAGCCTCGTTGATTTCGTTAACCACATCAGGATCATTAACATCTACATCCCTGCCCGTGACATCTTTAAATACTTTTGCAAACTGCTCATTGTATTTAGCGTGAGCGGCCTGCAGTTCCTCTTTAAACATCTCTCTACCCTCACCTATAATCCCGCCTAACATTTCTTCTGCCCTACTTAACGACTCCACCTTGATGACATTAGTGTCATCCATAAGCTTAGAGTTATTGATAGACATAACGATCATTAAGTCTACCATATCGTTCCTGTCTTGATCCGTCTGGTCTACCTTTTCCGCCAGCGCGTTAAACATTTCATTAAGAGATTCATTACTCTTTACTATATCATCCGCCGTAGCCGCTTCGTCTGTTACCACTTCTTTTATAGCAGCCAGTCTCTTGCGTGTTTCGTTATCTATCTTCACCCCTTTCAAACGTCCCGACTGCACCACCTCATACTTCCCGTTGAGTATAGATTCTATCTTAGAGTCTAAAGCTTTTACCTGACGCTTGGTCACTATATCTACCACCTCATCCATGAGGTTGGATATATTTTTCTTATCCGCTTTCGTTACCTTTCCTAATAGATTCATTAGCTCTGACTTAGAATAGGTCGACCCTTTAATCGTAGGTAAAGCCTGGCGTATAAAGTTTCTTAGGTCCCGCTTCACTGCTTGCAGATCCATCCCACCTCTCCTTCTCTCCATCATCTTCTGCCTCATCTCTCTTATTCGAGTGTTCATCCCCTTGGTAGGGTTCACCCCCAGAGCTTTTTGCATATCGATAATCATCTGAGTCTGCTGGTCTGTCTCCTGCTTCCTCTTCCCACTCTCGGCTATATACTCTGGCTGCTTCTCTAAAAACTCTATCGTCTGGTCCATTATCTCCCTCTCTGAGATCCTGTTACTTTCTTTCCTTTTATTATTTCTCGCGTTCAACTTATTCATAAACTTCTCTACCCGCGCAAAGAGTTTCACCCCTACCCTGGCACCACCTTCTATATTACCAAAACTTACAGGCATCTGACGGAACATATCCGCATCGATAGCCATCATCTTATTTACCTCCTTTACCTTTTCTTTCTTTATCCTTACGAGGTAGTCTTTAATCATTGCGTCGGAGAAGTTATTCTCCCTTCCGAACTTAATGATATCTTCCACAGTCATATTCTTATTGAATATCTGTGTCTTTATATCTCCATCGAAAACTTTAGGAACTTTATTAGCCTTCAAGTCTTTTGCTATCTGCCGGAACTGTGCGTCTGTAAAAGATATAGGGTTAGCTCCAGTAGCTCCTGTCTTTATATTCTCAAACGTATCAAGACTAAATAGCGACTCTTGACCAGCTAATCGACCAAACTCTAAAGCTGCCTTCTCGTTTTTTGCAGGCACTACAATGTTTAAATCTATAGACACCTGGTCACTTTTTGGGAACTTATATAACCCCACCTTTACTATCCCGTCTGTCCCTATCTTTCCTTCGTTATCTTTAACAAACTTCTCAATCATTTGAGGGGTAAGCTCTGACTGAGTGGTGTTTTTAGTGGCTGCTGGAACCACTAACCCACCACCTGTATACTGTGTCCCGTCTATATTTAATGTAGCTCCGTCATCTGGTTTCTTATCTAACCCCTTCAACCTATTCACCTCCTCGGTAGTATTCTCTACTATAGCCTGTGTCTTTATAGCTGACTGATCTAAATCTTTAGCAGTAGCTTCCTCCTTTACAGAAATTATTTTCTTTCTGAGCTTGTTGACTTCTGAAGTTTGGATATAGTCTTTAGTAAGCTCGTTTGCTCTTTTTTCGATAGACTCTCTATTGGAGACATCTCGCTTAAGTTGTTTGTTTCTTCTTGCTTCATCTTGATTTATTTCTTTTTGAGTTATCCCTCTGGATAGTATTAGTTTTTTAGCCGCACTCTCGTAGTCTGGCTGTTCATTATCACTGGTTTCCACCTTACCACTCTTAGCGCTTTGATCAGCTTTAAATGTTTGATATAGTCCTTTCTCTGGATACCAGTTTACAGCTTGCAAATCAGCGATAGTAATATCTATATCGTAATCACTCTTAAGTTTTTCTTGTAGCTCAGTAAAGACTTCGTTAATAAACTTGCGTTGTGAACTGTTACGTGGTGCTTCAACTTCAGCGCTCAATTGCTTACTTAGGTTATTTCCTGCCCTGCGAACTTCATCCAATTTAGGGTTTGATTTAAACACAGCCCTTTTCTTTAAGTCCATACTCGCCTTCTGGATCTTGTTAGAAAATTCTCCTTCAGACATGCTTTCCCACCCTGGGATTATTTCCGAAAGCTTTGATAAGTTTCTCTTCCCTAAAGACTTTGTAGCTCGAGTCAACCTCTTATTCCCAGCATCCACTTTCTTTTGGCTGTAGTCCAGAAGGGTTCCCGTTAGTCTACCGAACTGCCTCATAAACCACCTATCCATTGTAAGTTGATTAAACTCACCGTACAGATTCATAAAGAATCCATTACCTATCTTAGGTCCAAATATAGCAGCTCCGTACACCTCTTCGTCTACGGCAAACGATGGGAGTAGCGGTGTATTCTTACCATCCTTTATATACTTTAAGTCTCCAGCCCTAAACTTCGTGGTTAAAAATGTAGTAAGCTCTGACATAGACATAACCTCAAGAGCTTTGTTTGTAAATGCTAACGTAGACAAGATCCCAGCCCTCTGGTCTCCGATAGAATAACTGTCATCAAACTTACCATTCTCTTTAAAATACTCATACTGCCTATTCGCCTCTACAAAATTGTCGTATACTTTGTTTCCATTTGAAGTTATAGCAAGTCCAATCTTGAATGTAGACTCTGCATTTTTATCCGTAGCAATTTCTGGATGAAGCTTTTCAATCAACGACATCGCTCCTGTAATACGAGAGTCGTACCAACCTAACGCGTCAGGGTAAGCTTCAATAGCGGTTAGCGTCTCGTTAAGGTATGCATCAAGAAGATATTCCTTAAGCCCCTGATCACTATTAGATCGGTTGTCTTTAACGCCATATTTTTCTTTAATAATAGGGTAAACTTCCTTATCAAACCTCTCCTGCAAAGCCTGCTTAAAGTTTAATTTATTTGGGATAGAACTTTCCGATGCAAATTTTAAAGACTTTTGTATTGATGAAGCGTACTTTGCTGATTCTTGTGCACCAGGTGATATTGCCTGTGTCTTTAATGCGCTGGCTGGTTCACTTACTTTCTGTCCTCCTTCTATCTCTGTAACAGCCTGTGTCTTTACACCGTCCGACTCCACCAACTTAATAAGCATACCTGCGGGACCTGCATTTAAGTTAGTTAAAGCTTTCGAAGGGGCAAACGATTCCTTTCCTGTCCCAGGCTTCTTTCCATAATCATAAAAATTAGGGTCATTTTTTTGCAAAGCGTTTATAGCAGACGCTATATTTTGTGGGATGATACCTCCCATTCCTGCATTAACAGTGTGGGCTTCATTAAGTTTTTTTATAAATCGAGAAAAATGCTCGTTATTACTAACGGACTTATAATCCCCTCCTAAATAATCTCCTTTAAGGACCGTAAATCCTACCCCCCATTTTGTTCCCGGGAGTTCTTGAACCATAACTTCCATAAACTTTTTTTCCCCCATGTCTTCTCTTAAGACCTCATGGCTTGGGGTAATTTCAAAAGTAAACTTCTGTCCAACCAAATCATTAATGTTTTTTCCCTGTAAACTCGGTGAAGTTCGTGCCGCCTGTTCAGCATCAGCAGCCCCTGGTTTATCATTACTATTATATTGAACTACATTCTTTGGGTCTATTGCTGTGTCTGACACAACCGGCTTGGACTCCACCTGCGGAGCTGGAGCAGACTCTCTTGCAGGCGTAGGCTTTCTTACAGGTGCAGGTTTGTCTACAATCTTTCTGCCTGGCGCTCCATCAAACGTTTCAACAACCCCGTCATCTTCCAGTTGATCAAGGACTTGCCCCCCTTCTTTATAGTTTAACCCAAACTTTTTTCGTATCTGTGATAAAGTTATTCTCTTTTCTTTAAGCTTGGAAACAAAGTCTTTTGCTTTTTGAAGTACGGCTTTAGCTTTAGGTTCAAGAATCTGCTCCTCTGTAAACTGTGCGTCACGCTCACCTTGAACCTTTTCTTCTGTCCCCAGTATAGCCACATCCGTCTCTGTAATCTCCTGACCTTCAGACACTTTCTCAGCTATCGTGTTTAGTAAATCTACTACATCACGATCTGCCTGAGCCAACACCTCTTGTGGAGAGAAGCCAAAGATCTGAGCTATCTTAGCTAACCATTGCTTAATAGCAGTTTGCTGAGGAACCTCTAATTTAGAATACGTCTCAGACAAGAACCCTACAAACTCAGCTAAGAACTCTTCGTCCTGTACGATAGCTTTATCTCCATCAAATATCTGAGCATACCTTTCTAATTCTAACACCTGCTCTGGCGTTAGGTTGGTGCTTTTATTTATACCTTCCCTTAGAGATTTAATTAAATCTTTTGTAGCGGCTTGTATGTTTACCTCGCTTCCAAACCTATCCTTTAAGATAGCGTGGAATACTTCGTGACCTATAGTTCTGCCCGTAGCTTTGGGCATATTTATATGTATGGTATTAGTGTTAGGATTAAAAGCCCCCCGAGAGTTTGTACTTACGTTATCTTTATACGAAGCTTCGCTCCTGTGCATCACTATCTTTAGCTTCGGGAACAACCTCTTCACAGACTTTAAAGCTTTATCCACTCTTTCCATCAACATCTCTTCATGTTGCTGAGGAGTTTCATTAGGGTTCTCTCGCCTGAAATTTTCCGATCCATAATGCGAATCTGTTTCCGTCTGATCTACTACCGTAAGGTTTTCACTTACCTCTACACCAGGTTGCGCTGGAGCCATAACAGGGTCCCCTGCCTCATCAATATCTGATACCACTTCTACGGAAGTTTCTTCCGCAGCTTCCGTTACATTACGGCCACGAGTTCCGTCCCCTAAGTTTACAGGGCTATCGGTTAGCCCCGCTAAAAGATCCTCGAGGTCTCCCGCCCCTTGTTCTATTTCCTCCTGCGTTGCCTCTGGAGAAACTTCGGTTTCGCTTTCACTTTCAACGGTAACTCCCCCGGTGGTGTCTCCCTCTCCCACAGCTGCGCCATCTTGGGTTTGTTCTTGTACATCCACTTCCGTTGCGCTTGACTCTTGAATGGCATCTTGTTTTTCTTTTAGTAGTTGTTGTCTTACGGATTCTATTTCTTCTGATGTTGTAATATCTCCCGATCTTCCCTGCTCCGCAGCACGCCTGTTTATCTCGTTAAACACCTCCGCCTCCGTCACCTCTACAACAGCCTCTACAGCAGGGTCTTGTCTCCTACTGTATATATCATCGAGCTGAGATTCTATTTCTTTTTTTCTATTCTTCTTTGCTCGCGTTAAACCGCCGCTTACCTTATCTAACTCTGTCTCTAACTCAATAGCCGCTTCAGCATCTTCTGCTGAGAGACCATCTAAATCTTCACCAAGCTGTTCCATCTTGGCTTTCTTTTGCTTAAGCTTATCCTTCCTATCCTCCGCCATTCCCTTCAACACTTGGTCTCCTTTTATCTTTAACTTCATCCCAGCAAACGTAGCATCATCGGTCTCCTCGATAATCTTTACCATCTGCTCAAAAGTTACAGGAGCGTTATCGGGTCCCATAGTATACTTACCTCTTCCTGCCACATTACGTAGCATAGTAATGGCTGACCCAGGGGCCCCACCTACCATCTCAAATCCTATCTCTGCCGCATCCATCTCTTGCCCTACAAGCCCTCTTGCTGTGGCTTCTCCTACACCGCCACCCAAACCTTCTACCACGGTAGACGCACCTAAAGCTTCAAGGTTAGCTCTCTTCGCTGTCTTCCCCGCTTTAATAGCAGCCCCACCAACATTTTTAAAAATCTTACTTGCAATACCTCCCGTAAAAGCATCTATAATTCCTATCGTTGCACCTCGTCCTGCCGACCTGGTGCGTATATTAAACATAGCATCCTCATCCTGTAGTATTTTACCTACATTTTTTTCGTTAAATTCTAACCCCCTTTCAGAAAGTTCTTCTTGAAGAAACTCCGAGAAAGAAAGCCCCGCCTCTAACGTAGCTCCCGCACCCCCTAAAGCTCCCGCTATAGCACCACCTGCTGTAGTAAATACACCCAGTGGTCCAGCACTAAAACCCGTCGACCCTGCCAAACCTCCAGTTACTGCTCCTGTTCCAGCTCCCGCCGCTACCGCAGGGTTTACCATCTGAGCTACACTTGTTACAGCTATCTCTGTTATAGAAGTAGGCGCTGCCATAATTCCTTTTATAAAACCCCATGCTCCTCCCCCCGCTGCACTATAAGCTTTGTTAAAAGCTTTCATTTCGTCCGAAGGACCCGTTGCATTTAACTGCTCATTTACTCTTATAAAATCTGCTATATCTTGTTTAGAAGCCGACGCCCCTTTAAGGGATAATTCTAAAGCTTCGTCTACAGTATTACCTGTTTCAAACCCTTTCGCTCCTGCTCTCCATAGGTCTCCGAAGAAATCCGTTACCTCATTCTTTCCTAATGCCCTCTCCAGCATGGTGTCTTTTTCACCTGTAGCTATAGGTGGTAAGCCCTCATCGCGGCGCCTTCTATTTTCCGCAGCCATATCCCTGTCGGATTTATCTATTGCGCTTTGCTGCCCCCTACGTCTACGCCCTGCTTCGAACTGCGTTACATCTCCTCCTCCAAACTCATCTGGCACCTGACCTATTATGGTCTCCAGGTCTCCCTCTAACGCAGCGTCAACTTCTTCCTGAGAAATATCCGAAGATCCAGGATCTTGGACCATTGGAGTATCGGATTCCAACGGCTGATCTGGAGAAGTAAGTTGAGAATCGTCTTTTTTTTTTAATGACGGAGCAAACACTGCTACAAATTCTTCCTCCGTTTCAAACATACCTTCAGGCATAGAAGGATATAAAACCCCTACACCTTCCTTATTAATTAATCCTAAGAACTCTTCTTCAGTCTCAAAGAAACCTTTATCTTTAAAGATATTAAATAGGGCTGTTAAATTTTCATCCATATTATAGAGAATTTACGTAATCTTGATATTGTTGGAACGTGCCGCCTGGATTTTGTACGAGCCACTGCGGATATGTCATTGGTGGTGGCGTTCCACCTCCACCACCACCGCCGGTTCTACCCGCTCTCTTATCCTTTAATCTTTGGTGTTCTGTACCAATAAGATCCTCTATCATCTGCAGTTGGTTGATGGTGTAGTTTTCATCCTCCTGTCCAGACCATCCATCACCCCATGCATCTTCAATTTTAGTTGTACTTTCTCCCACTCGAATTAGAACATCGCTACCTTCCACCGTTACTTGAATACCTTTACTACCTCCGACATCATCGAACATCTGCGAAGGGAGAGCGGCGTTAATAACATTTTCGTACACTTCTTTCACCTGCACTGCCGGATCAATTCCTCCCCTTCCTAATGTTCCTCCCAACTCTTTCTGAATATACTGAAGTGGAGTCTTACCTCCGAGACTTTCTGATGTACTACTTATATCAACTACGCCGTACTCATCGAGCTGTCCCTGTCCTGAAGCTTCTCCAGTACCGTACTCTTCTGGGAAGTTGTTAAGGATAGTTGGGTCTTCACGTAGTAAAGTCTCCCACTTCATTGCACCAGTTGGTGTTGCCGCAGCCCATAGCTCTCTCATAGCGTCTACAGTACTAAGCCCTTCTACATTTACTGGTAAAGGCTCACCATCTTCTCGCGTAAGCTCGAATGATATTATATTTCCATCAGCATCAACAACCCTCTTAACCTGCTGGTAAGGCTTCTCTCCTTCCTTAAGCCCCTTATTAAACTCATTAACCAAGTTCTGAGCACCTGAGTTAGCCGTAGTACCTTCCGCTGTAATAAAGTCTCTAAGAGAGTTAAAGTATCCCCTACCTTCATCGAGGTTAATTTCTTGTGCCGCTTCAATAGATGATTGCTTCTGCTCAGCGAATCCTTTAACCGTCTTTATTTTTTGGTCTATCTGAGACTCTAAAGATAACCTTGCCGCCTCTTCAACTCGAGCTATCTGCTCGGGGCTATAGTCAGGTATTAAATCGCCCGACCCACTTGGGTCAGGGATTAATCTTACTCTATCAGGATCTTCAGCTAACTCTTTGTCTGTCCAATCTTGCTTATATGCTTCAGCCGTAAACCCAAGTTTATCTTGAGCTATGCTGGCAATCTTAGCCCTCGTAGAGGTAAGAGTTTTTACCAGCCCCGTCATCATTTCTTCGCTCTCATCTAAATCTCTCCAATCTTCTATAGTACGTACAGCTTGGTTATTCAATAAAGTAGAGTTGATAACTTCACCTAAAGCTTCTACTTCTACCTGAGCCATTTCAGTTGTACTGGTGTAGTCGCTTCTATTTGTAGCCCTTACACCTATAGTTCCTAAACTGGTTTGGTTAGCTGGGTTGTTAGGATCGTAAGGCTTTCCTGTCGCAGGGTCATTACCTGTCCTTACATACGCAAGCTCTCCCGTAGCAGCATTGCCAGAAAGCTTCCAATTTTTTAAAACACCGAGCCCTGCTACACTTCCGTTAACCGCTTGCTCATATGTATTGGATTCATTCTCCTCCGCTCTCCTGTTATTCTCATTAAAATCTGCCTCAAAACTACTCAAGTTCTTTTTAAGAAAAGTAAAGCTATCGCTTACTCTCTGCTGATACCTTTGGTTTTCCCCTGGAGTAACAAGCCCTCTACGTACCAGATCCATCTGCACAGACAGGGCGTTCTTAGCCCACTCACTACCCTCTAATACAGACTCGTTCAGAGTTTTATTATTGTACTGATCGAACTCTCCCGCGCGGTTCATCTCCTCAGTATTCGCCTTCTCTATCTCCGCCTTCTGAGTTTCCCTGTCGTCACGTACAGTGTTAATCGTGTCCGTTAAGTTCTTACTTATCGTCCCCCAATCGACCTGCGTTTTCGCCAGGTCTCTCTCTTCTCTATATACGTACTTGTCGGTATCTAATACCTTACTCGATATACTAAAATCTTTTGCCATTATTGATTGAATATACTATAATCAAAGTACCCTGTCTGCGAGGTGTCATAAGGAGCTAAGAATTCCGTTCTTCTACCTTGTCTGTAATTTTTCCCTGAAATATCCTGCGAAGAAACTAACTCAAGCAACTCTAATCTTTGAGCTTCCGTCATGTTTTTTGGGTCATATCCCATTTGAGAAACAAAGTTATCGTCTCCTATCATAGCCATCGCCCTCTTATCGTTCATGCTCCTGCCATATAGTGGGGCCATATCGCCTACCCCTTGAGCTACTTGACCTATACCTTGGAAGCCAGCCTCTATACCCCTGCGCCTTGCTTCTGCTGCCTCACGAGCTTTCTGGTCCTGCATCTTAGCCTCACCCACATCCATAGCAATAAGCTGCTGCTTCTGCTGCTCTTTTGCGTCAGCCTTCATCTTCTCTAAACCAAACATTTCGTCACCCATAGTTTGACGAGTCTGTGATGATTCAGCTGTCTGTTGTGCTCCCACTCTACCTACACCAGCAGCTAATGCCCTTGAGTCACCCTCTTGTAAAGCCTCTATAGCCTGCCTGTCTGCCGCTAAGTTCGCTTCAAACTCTGCTTCGAAAGCTTCTAAAGGTAGGCTTAACTCTCCGTATTCATTCTGTTCCGCTCTCTTCCGAGCGTTCATCATCATACGCTTCGCCTCGTTGTCAGCATTTTGCTGAGCTGTGCGGGCTTTAGATGCAGAGGTAAAGCCTTGAATAGAGGTGGCTATACCAGATCCGATTCCTATTACTGCCGATGTTGTTACTGCCATATCAAATATGTTTAATCATTTCCGTAGAGTAAGAGGAAGCTTCAGTAAATCCCATCTTTACGTATGTGTTTATTAGTGGTTTATTCTTTATTAACGCGTATATAAATTTATTACCTAAATCTTTAGCCAACCTTTCCACTGTTTGGACCAGAAGTTCGAGAGCTCTCTTCCTTCCTTCCCTATTTTTGTAGTGGATGTTAGATATTATCCAGTCACACCATACAGCTTTAGAGTTAGTTCTATACATAAAGCCAGCACAAACAGGAACTCCGTCATCATAGACGATAAAACCTCCCACCCCGTCATCAGGTAAAAAGTCTTTAGCAGGTGGTGTCCACCTCCAATCTTTCCACCATTGGCATAAGATGTTTTCATAATCCCCTTCTTGTAATGGCTCTATACTTAATTGCATTCATGCAAAGATAGCACAAATTATGGATAACTCTTCATGACACTGCTTCCTACTGCAAATAATTCTACAGCTGCGGTGTTTACATTTTCCAATTTAAACTGCATAAAGTATCCTCGAGCTCCGTGTGACTCTGCTACTACGTCTTTAAAGTAAAAGATAAAGTCTCCCTGTGCAGGAGAAACTCCTGTCGTTCCCGTACCTGGCTCAGGCACAGTAGGGTCTATACTTAAAGTATTGGCGTTAAACGTACCGCTTATAGCGTTAATTTCAGTTACCTGACCTACATATATAGGAGCCCCTGTAGCTACAGGAGGTGTTCCAGTTAAAGGGGTAGAGTATATATAGTCTCCTACACTAACAATAGACCCTACGTTAACTGTAAATGTAATAATCGTTACAGCAGGAGTTCCAAATACTTGGCCTGCGCTACCGATACCATTCACACTTCTATCGCGATAGTCTCTTGTCCCTTCTGTTTCTCTTAGGAAGGTAAACCACTCTCCTTCTTTTTGCTCAAAATATGTCGCCAACATAGAGCCAGACCCTAAGTCCGTAATCAAACTTGTGCAAGCCCACCTATCATCGCTTTCGTATGACATAGTCTTAAAGAGCTTAATAGTCTTAGGCTCAATGTTTAACACTCCCGTAATGGTAGAGTCATATTGAACTCCGTAGTAGTTGTTTCTGGTTTCGTTTACATTATGTCGATATAGATTCGCTCCACTGACGCTCCCGTCATCATTGGTAGTGGGGCCAAAGCTATAGAAATATCCATTCATCCCGATCATATAATCAGGTAGGTAAGAGTAGAAAGACGGCCATCCTTTGGAATCTTCCGAGTACGATAGTGTAGCTGCTTTATCTGCCATAGTGTTTTATATTAACAATTTGTTGTACATGGCCCAGTGGTAATATTGGTGATAGTTCCATTAGCATCAACGGTAACACATTTTGTTACACCGTCTCCATCCTCAACAGGGTACACCCCCGCAGGCATAGCGTTCACCCCTGCATAATCTGTAAAAACAAAATCATTAATCCCCAACATAGTATTCGTTCCATTACCACATCCACTTGCAACCGAACATGTGTAAAGTGTTTTTCCTAAAGGATCAGTGCAGCTTCCTCCAGATGTAAAGTCACACGGAAAAGGATTAAGAGATTTAGGACAAAATACTGTTACCTGCCATGAAGTCGAAGAAGTGGGAGCGTAAACCAAGCACTCTACGATATTGACCGATGGGTCTGTTTTAGGGACTACGGCATATGCGCAGCCTAAGGATGAATCATAACCTGTGGTTGTTAAAGAAACATCACTGGCGGGAACTTGAGGAATAGCTTCAGGGCCACTCACCACAAAAGCTCCAGCGCTCACGTTATACACATAACTGTCGCCAGAAGGGTAAGGCCCTCCTGGAGCTCCGTTTACCAAAGGCGGGCTGGCTAAGGCTCCAGAAGATATTCGCCCCATATACCCTTCTTTATAACCATGAACCAACGATGAAAACTCCGAAGAGGACACGCCGTCATAAGTTAAAGTTAACATAACAGGCACGTTGAATGGGTTCCATCTTACGACGACAGCCCCCACCGTGCTCCCTGCATCAAAGTTTATGCGGTAAACCCCTTGTCCACCAGCGCCAAATAAAGGAGTGTCACACGGTAAAATACCCGTACCACACGAAGGGCAAGCTTGACAGGGTCCTAAGACGCCGCTAAGCTTCTGGCGATACACACCGCCTACCTGATACCACCCATTAGCTGATGGTGTAGACAAAGCACTATCGTTCCATATATCTGTTGCGTCACAGAATACTGTACTGTCGTAATAAAAAGTTGAAGGAGTTGGCATAATTTAATTTTTTAACATGTTCCTGAATTTGTAACTACACCTCCTGGCCCTACCTGGATCCAGTTCTTAGGGCTGGCTGCGGAAGGTTGAGAGGGATCTACTATATAAAACCCTGGAGTTCCAAGACCCACTGAAGGCTGACAAGAAACGTTACCTGCTGCATACACAATATCTCCTATAACAGGTATCGGTCCCGCTCCCGTAAATGATATCTGGTTGCTTCCAAAACTATTTGTATCTACCGCACACGCTTGTATTTGCGTCTGTTGTCCAGGGCTAAACCAACATCTATTGCAAGCTGTCGTGCAATTACAACACGCGTCATCAGCGCTTACAGCGCTATAACACAACTGGTCTTCTGTAGCGTTTCTGAAATCCCAAACAAGGTACAGATAATCGTTAGCTCCAGACATAGCAAAAGCTGTCTCTGTAGCTTGGAAGATAGCAGTTGAAGGGTTTGTTATAGGAACTATCTCACTTGCCGCAGCCAGTAAAGCCGTCATATCTGCTACGGTATTGGCATACAAAGTGTTGCTTGACAGTATTCTAAACTTATGCAGAGTAGGGTTAAAGTCAAAGGTGTCAGGTGAAATCTTGTTTGTTCTAAGGGTAATATTAGACCCATCGTATGGGAATATCCCTTGTGACATAGGCCCCGTTTGCTGTTGATATAAAGAAGTAGCAATGCCTCCTTGCATAATTACAGGCACCTGTGAGACAGGGCTTGTTGTAACCCCGTCAGTCCACTCATACTCAACATGAATACCTTGGTTTACATAATTGTTACCGTTTACTACAACTTGAATTAACGTCACCTCATCTTGAGGAGGGCATCCAGGAGTTAAGCTATAAGAAGCGGGCACATTTCCTGGCAAACCAGCGCTATAAGGCACTATACTAAACGTTGCTGTTGTTGGGTTAGAAGACGTTTTATTAAAAGACAAAGTTCCGTTAGTGCTTACCACCCCTGTGCTGGTAGTAACCCCGTTCCAAGTGACGCTTATAATAATAGACCCCTGAGTTATACTGTATGGGATATCTATTTGACCAATTAAAGAACCAAAGTTAATGGTATAGTTTAACGTTTGGTTGGTAGCATTTTGACTTGCCTCTTGCCCGCACGGAAACTCTACCAATGGCATAGGTATCTGAAGACTGTTCATCCCCAGTACATACTCATTCATATAAGGGTCGTACCCTCCCAACTTTTGAGTGGTAATTTGAGCGGTAAATTGATTCCTAAAATAAGACCGCATCCCCATTTGAGAAATTACCTGCAGTTGATCAGATCCTCTACTGGCTCCCGTTAAAGACAGAACTGCACTTCTCTTAGCGTCAGTGAAGTACATACTGTGTCCCCACTGAACAAAACTTTCTGGGTTGAAACTTATACCATACTCTTCTATGCGAGCTATCTGCGTTCCTAAAACTTCAGGCACAGAAGCTATAGCCCCTCCTCCTGTAGAGTCTGTAATAACATTCTTGCTTGATAGGACATATGAAATCCTGTCTTCTTGCAGTACCAGTATATCTGTCTCACGAGAATGTAAAACCTGTATGGGACCGAAATTGGTTTCTAAGTCTTTATAGTTTACCAGTCCTAAATTAAACTCGTTTAAATTATTAAAGTTTGATCCATTGCTAAAGACCCCGCTGTATGTCATCCCCGCGAACCTATCCGCCTCGCTAAAGGTTTGGTTAGACTCCGCCATAACCCTATCTCCCAACCTAAAAAATCTACCCTCTATACGGTCTTCTATTCTAAAACTCTCTACCCCATTACCAAACGTGTAGCAATTTATAAAATCTAAGGTTGTTTCTAAAGGCTGGTTAAAAGTTTGGTTTTGCCCACCAGGCTCTAATGTATAAAACTGTGTCTGTGGACTCCAAATTTGTGCAGCTTCGTGATAAAAATTATCGTCCCCTGGTGTAATACTTTTTTTCACTCGCATCATTTGCGAAGCGTCGTAGAATAAATTCGGGTCTACGGCGGCAGGTTCTGTTTCAAAACAAAAGGTTCCAGAAGAGTAGTTTATACTTACTTCTAACTGGGTTTGAGAATCTGTTTGAAAATCAAATGCTCCTTCACCGTTGCCAAAAAGTTCCGTGCATGTAGGGATCATGGACTTGCTTTTTATAAAGTAGTCGGTTCCCGATTGAGTGACGTAAATTTTAGAAGTAAAACAGGTGCCTCCCACAGTATCTGGACCTGCCCCAAAGGTGTAAAGAACTGGGTCAAATTCAATCTCTTGATCTCCTAAAACAGGAGGTATAATGTTTGTAGAGTTTGGTTGAACCAAGGTCTCAAAACCTAAACCTATAAGGCACGCGTGAATATTAGCATAGTTTTGATCTACCAACATGTCTCCGCTATCCCAAATAATTTGTTGTGTGGGACAGGCGCTATCATTTGTAAGCCTTTGATTTGTAGAGGCCACCCGCACCGTGCTACCCGCAGGGATAGACCCTACAATAGCAGGGGAAGAAGCAGGAGGGATAAGAGCGATCTGAGAACAATCACCTATTTCAGAGTTATTTGAGGTTACGTCAGAGTTTATGTTCGGCGTAGTGTTGTCGCCTATAGCGTTCCATCCACTTGACTTCAACCTCATATATATACCTGCAGGGTTGGTGTCATTAATTTGGCCCGAATATAAACCCTCTTTATCCAACACCTCTGCCGTAGCATGCTGTAGAACAGGGCCATTGGCATCGCGCTTTACAGTAAGAACATCTCCTACAGACACTATGTTTTGGCTATCTCCCTCGAGTCTAAACCAAAAGCTTTCTAAATCAGGTTTAAAAGGAGTAGGGCCTTCATCAGTAGCGGCTCCAGTTTGTTGGAAAACTAAACTACTCCATATAGTTTCATAATTACCCTGGCTTGGCTTTACCACAAACTTATAGTACTTCGCCCAATAAGGAGCAACATTTTGTAGGTTTACCTTTATTTTGTTTTTTAATACCGATGTGCTGGCAGGGAAAAATACATTGTTGTTTGGACTGGTAAGAACGGTAGAAGATCTGGCATACTCATCCATATATACCACCCCCACCTCGTAGTCTCTGTAGCTGTGTAAACTTCCGCGCTCTGCAGTCGTTTGAACAACACCACCTGTTGCTGCTAAATTAAAAGCAAAGTATTCATACTGAATAGTTTCAGGGGTAGAGTTAAAATAGTATGTGGCCGCAGGAGCTGTAAGAGTAAAGGAAGATACTCCTACGTTTAAAGTAAAGCTCTGTTGTGTACACACAGGGGCTGTAGGGGGGAACGGAGACATACCCGCTACAGTACATGCACTGGTAACAGCGGTGTCGACGAGTAATAGATAGTTGCTTGTAGTAGCGTTCTGCCATGCGTATGGCAAAGCTGCATTAAACAAGTCTGTTAAAGTACCCCCATTTCCTGCAGGGTTTTCCGTTGGAGGATAGGATGGTGGTGTAGGAGTAGTATAAGGGATAAGCTGCTGGAAGCTATTATCCGCCCCCACAGCCGAAGCAAACTCTTGCGAGGTAAGCATCTCATTCACCGTACTATATTGTACCGGAGCAATGAAGTTTAATGTTATAGTAAAATCAGGAACCACCACAGAGGCTGGTTGAGCATCGGCTCCGCTTCGCGTACTCTGAACGTTTTGCATAGCCAAGAAGAAACGAAAATACGTTCCTGGTAGAATAGGCGTAGTAATAGAAGAGAGATCAAACCCTGCTGTAGCGTCTGCAACTACTGTCGATGGAGCTGCTGGGTCTATACTGTAGGTCCCATTAGATCCTGTGGTAGAAGGTAATGGGGTTACGTCTATACTCTCCGTGCTGGGAGATAGCTGGTACTGCATCTGTATAGAGTCCCCACCCTCTCTGTTGACCACATCATATTGGTCGATATAGTTTCCATACATCAATCTATTGCCCTGAATCGTTTGAGCTTTAGCTCTTCGTGGGACATTATCGTACAACCTAAGAAGCTCATCCGATCCTAATAGTGTAAGGATTTTACTGTTGCTAAACTCTTCCTGCTCAAAAGAGTCATTAGGTAAACCCAGCTCAGCTTTATTATAGTTCTTAATAATAAAAATATTGTTACTGGTGGTGTCTTTATATAAGAGCTGTATCTCTTTTACCCTTTCAGATCCTGTAGAAAACCAAACGTTAGCAGCATTAAACCTATTTATCATGCCGACGTTTTTAAACGTCTCTTGGCTAAAAGCAAAGTCTTTAGGCTCAAAGGCTGGGTTCGTAAACAAAGAGGTAGCGCTGTACCCTCCATCTAAATATCTATAGCGGTAAGCAAAACGTAAGAACCGCATCTCCATGTAGTCTCCCTGACCGGTATTCACAAGTTCTACGTGTGGAGCTCTAAGAGGTTGAGTACCCGTAGTAGGGTTTACATCCTCAAACCCAGGGGGCTTAACAATAACACTGATGTCTTCCTCTTCAATACCGTCAGTTAGACCTGTTGGTACAGGGTAGTTTCTGGTTACGTTAATATATCTCGGAGGGTTAAGGTCATCGGTAAAGAATAAGAGATTCTCAATTTTATTTACCGCGTTGATAAGGTATGTCGGGTTGAAGTTAAGGACCTCTGTACTGACAACATGATACAATAATGTATTGGTGTTAGTGTTATATGATAGTATCATATCTACCTCCACTTGCCCTGTTGCAGGGTCACCTGGATCGTAAACAAACCAATAGATAGTTTCCGCCATACCATCTTCAAAAGCGCCTATACACCGCGCGTTAGCCGACAGAGGATTTCCGTTGTACTCAATGTTTGGGGTAAGGTTGGTGTTACCCTTAGAGTTTTCTACCGCCCCGATCTCTGTCGTTTCAGTAGAACCCAAGCGTACATTTAATGCATCTACATATTCGCCTACAGGAACTAAGCGTTCGTCGACGCTTTTGTTCATCTTACCAGCAATAAAGTTAGTTTGTATCAGCATATTACTTTATCCATTTAGCCTGTCCCCTCATATTCATAAGGAGTCTACCAGGGTGCATGTTACTTAATCTAAGTTTAGCATTACGAAGTAAAGACGATTTGTCTTTCCGCGCTCTATTAATAATGTACTCCTGCGCCGACAGTCTATTGTTTAAAATAGAATACTTAATGGCTGCATAGATATAATCTTCAAATAATTTATTCACACTTACCTTAGAGTCTTTCCCCTTCTCCATCCCATCAGAGATATATTCTAATACCACTGACTCCGCGGCCATGCCTGAGCTAAAGTTTATTACTCCCGCTCTTTTATTAATATTAAAAGTAGGATTGCTATTAGCCGTCTCAGTATTTAAACCAAACCTTGCTCCTATCTGATAATCGAAATACCAAGCACCCTCATATAGATAACCCATAGCCCCATTGTATGGACTGCCTGCGTTTAAGTATATGCTTTTTTTCTGCCCTGTAATTCTATCTAAATCTAATTGAGAGTCGTTGGGTTTAAGAACGTCTCCATACGCATCGAATAAAACCCTGTACTCATTATCTTGAAGGTAAGCTCCACTCCAGTTGGTTTGGATATTTTCCGTGAGAGGCATAAGGACGCCGTTCTTGTACAAAGAAATCCTTACCCAGTTGACATAGTCAGGAGGTAAAACAAAACGCAACTGATCGTTTACTTGTAGCTGAAGGATTTTTATTTCCTTCATAGCGTCATAGTTTAATTCCTGTATAGCTCTCTTAGCAAAGAATAGAACTTGATACCTATTGATATTATTTATAAGCTCATTGTTCCCCTGATACATCAACATAAAGTTGTTGACAATATCGTCTAATGTGACATATTGATACGACCCCCAGTTCTCATCTTGTGGAGAGACTTGGTTGTTTTCGTAGTATTCGTAATCTGTTATATACGCCATAATCTTTAGCTTGTTTCTTGAGTATCTACCTGTTCTTCAGTTTGACCAAACTGTACTACTTCCGCTTCCCTTATCTCTATACCCACATACTGGCATATCTTAGCTACCAAAGCAGGCTCGTCAGAAGACGGTAATTCAAAATCTTGGAAGTCCACTTGCGACTGATCAAATAGAGGTTCTCCACCTACCAATGAAGCGAAAGTCCAATTAGGATTACGAGGGTATCGGATGTATTGAGCCTTAACATCGCACGGGCCCATCCCATCTCCTATAGTAAAAGGATCATTAAGACCATCCCATATGGTAGGGTATACAGATATTAAATTCCCATCCAAAACATAGCATGGGTACTGTGGTGTAGGGTAAGTGAGGTTGCTGCTGGTAAGATTGAATATCTTCCTTTGGCTTACCCTCTCTACCTCTACAATATTATTAGCGTCATATATAGCATATCCTTCTCCTCCTGCAACAGCGGGATCTACGAATAGAGCGGCTGAGCACACTATACTCGATCCAGCGGGCGACGCTGTGTTAGAAATATTCTGCACCCACCCCTGCAATCCAGGAACCCCTGTAGCGGGATATGGAGCAGCGCCTGTAGCGCTTGTGTTTATAACGATATCTCCTGGCTGTACACCTGTAGTAAAGAAATCTTGAGATGTGTCTATAAGAAGGGTGGAGTTAGGAATAGAATTGGAAGTAGTCCCACTTATTCTACGCGTGGGATATCTATATAGTTTATTTATAAGATAGTAATCGCTTGGTAATGAGTACACTGCCGATCCTGATAAACCAGAGGGGACATTAGGAACGGCTACAGGGTTTAGCTGAGCTAAGAAAGCTTGCACAGAGAAGGAGTCTATAACTTCTTCTAAACCTTTTATTATATCTGCATATCCCGTACCCGAAGATCGTGCGTTCTCTCTATTTATCCAGTTGTTGTACTGATAAAAGTAATCCTCAAACATATCCATCTGCGCCTGTTTAGCGTAGAGGTTGAAATCTTGGGGTGAGATATATCCGTAGTTATTTTTGTTAGCTATAGCCAACACCGTATTTCGCACCGCATTTATTGAAGCTGGCATAGTGTAAAATTATTTTCACAAAGATAAGCAAAAAAAAAGGGCCCCATTTTTTGGAGCCCCTTTCTAATAGTGTGTGGATATAGTTATATACTATACGAGTTAATAGGTACCGGAGGGATAAGCAGAGGCGCTACATCCGTTGCCGGAGTGCTCAATAGCTTACGCATCTCCTCCACCAAAAACGCCTGTATCTTTAAGGCAGAAGAACTATCATCGTCGTGTGTTAGAATTACGACATCTCCAAGTGCAGAAGCATTATAATATATCTTTGTTTGAGTGTCGGAAGTATACTTTATTCCTAAAGCAAAAGTTGCAGAAAGTAAAAGTGGCGCGTCAGCTCCGCTGTTCATTTGAAGGTAAAAAAACTTTTTCATGATGATTTTGGTGTTACACTATCAATAGGAATTGGAATACGGTTTGTTATATCAACAAACGGGTCAGACCATGTCCCTCTGGACAAAGCTTCTATAACTAATTGCTGTAAAATATCCACCATACTCCCCTTTTGTATAGAAGACGCCGCCGCCCAGAGAGGGTCTGCAGCTGAAAGTGTTATCGTTATCACATCCAATGTAGCTGAATTTGACCCAGGAGATATTGCGATGTCTATATCCGTATCAGAGTTGCCTCTTATAGTAACGAAGTTATAGATAGGAATAATCTCTTTCCTTCCTGCTGTCGTGGTTACTGTTAAAAATTTTACCATGATTCAGGGGGTTAAGCTAAAGTTACTGCAGTAGCATAAAGGTATGCATTTTCGGAAGCTACTACAGGAGCAGTAACCATCGGCATCTCTTTAACCACATCTTGCCATGGAGATTCTAAAACCTCTACCATTAACTTTTCAAAAGCCAATTGCCAACTATAAGCACCTTGATCTTGTGAAACAGTAACCGATAAGAGGTCGTTTCCTGCAACCTTAGTTTTATATTGTAATTTTAAAGGAGTAGCTCCTGCGCCACCCGCTGTGGGGATACTCATAGCCACATTTTCTAAGCTCACTAATCTTCCTCCAAACCCACTTTGAGAAATAATTACAACAGCGTCAGTAGCATTGTCTGTAAAAAGTATAGAATCTACAAGAGCAGAGGTGGTTGATAACACTTTAGTCACCTTTCCATTGATCCCCGCTGTAGAATTTATTACTAAATCGCCTACTTTCACAGTGGTGTTTGCAGAGTATTCTACCGTATGTGCATCCGCATCAGTAAAAATAGTATACACTGTCGGCGAAGCCTCTAAGAGAGTATTCCCAGTTCCTGAAATCGTTAATGTTTCATCATCTACTATTGCAACAACGGTAGAATATATGTCTGGTGTTTGTCCAGCTGGAAAAATTATATCTCCAACTGTTACAGTAGTTAAAAAACTTTGTCCCGCATCAGTTAACGTATCTGCTACTGCAGCGGTTGTTGTCCCTGAATCTGCTGCAGCAGGCATGGCCGCTGTAGCGCTTACAAGAGGGAGGGGGATGTTTATAAACTTTCCCATGGCCCTATGCTATTACAATTCCAGAGACAGCCTGTGGAGGCACTACATCATACGTAACACGAGTCCAAGAAGTTTGCAAAGCCGCTACCATAGCGTCTTGGATTGCTTTTCTCATACTGTAATCTACTTGAGCAGCCGCAGTAACCGTTGCAGTATTCCCGTTAAGGTAAGTTATTACTGTGGCTACATTAGTTGAAGTAGCAGCTGTTACTGACAGGACTTCATTTACATTCAAAAGAACGTCCCCAGAGCCTGTGACTGGGATAGATAAAAACTTTTCCATTTTACAAAAAATTAAATGGGTGAATAAAAAACAAAGATACAACAAAAAAGGGAGCCCGTTTGGGCCCCCTCTTAAAGTCGTTTACTTCTTCCTTCTATCTGGAATGAAGTAGCTTATAAGGTTATCAATCCAACCGAATATCTGGTTGTCTTTTTCTGTAGGAGTAAGATTTACTACTACTTTACAAAGGGCCGCAACAGCGATTAGCAATTCTGCCCAGTTTTCTACGATAAAATCTATCATGGTTTTGTTTATTTATTTAGTAACTTAGAAAGTCCTTGGTATATTTCTATGCCATCATCCGTCTTTAAGTAAGACCCCACTACGTGGTAAGGGTCTTCTCCGAAAGGAACGGTAAGCATTTTCTTTTTATTTCCTTTAAGGTTGAAGTATACATCCTTATTGTTATTGCGTAAAGATAAGAGCTTCTCTTCGAAGAACTGTCTTACCTCATCGCCAAATTCTAAATCAGGATCGTTTACTACCTCCATAAAGTCTTGAGGGTTGTGTTTAGCAAACAAAAGAATATCCCTCTTAAGCTCCGCGGAACTATAGCTATCTATATTTCCTCCTATAAGGATTCTACTTACAGAAAGTAATTTTTCAAAAGAAAGATCTTTAGCCACAATCTGTGCTTCGAGTTCCATCTCTAAAATGCTTACATCTTCTGAAGCGTCCTTCTCATTATTCACCTCTTCAAAGACGCTATCTCTTCCAGGGTGATAGTAGAGGAACTGTTGTAATACTTGGTTGGCTTTTTCTACCATCAACATACCGTCCTCAAAGACGATAGGTTCTAAGATAGCATTTCCATCTTGCTCATCTACGAAGGGAGACTTTTGATTCCTTGCATAACGAAGGGGGCGGTTAACGCCTGTGTCTTCGTCGAAATAAAGTAAGGGAGATCTGCTTGTGTTGTGTGAAGCCAGCATATAGTTTAATGGTGCTGACTGATTTTTTAATCTGTACGCCTTAGACGTAAAAACTGTTTTCTTTTTCATTTTATTAAATATTAAATTAAAGTTAAAAAAATAGGGGAGGAGAAATTTCCTCCCCCATTTCCATTATTATATGTTATGCGTTCTGGAATAAGAAGAAGTTGTTTGCACCTAAAGTACATACACATCTCTCACTCAAGAAGTTAACCTCCATAGCATCTAAAGAAGATGTTCTCGCTCCACCAGCAGAACCAGTGATCCAAGTCTTGTATCTTCTATCTTCAGTTTCTGAAGCTCTGTATCTAACGTGTAGGAATGGACGCTTAGCGTTCTTACCTAAGATTTGGTCATATACAGTAGTAGAACCAGCAGGGACTAATAGTCCGTTGATAGCGCCACCTACTAAACCACCTCTCATAGTAGCATCGTTAAGATATTTCCAGTCAGACTTGTAGAAGTCATATCCTCTACGGAAGCCAGTGAAACCTAAGTTTAGAGCCATCTCCTCGTCGTTATCGAAGAGTCCGTATGAAGTACCACCCGCTCCGTAAGAGTTTTGAGCAGCCAACATATCGTCCATATCGAAAGAGAACTGACGGTTTACAAAGAGAACATTCTCCTCAATAGAACCTTGCTTGTCCAATCTCTGGATAACAGCATCAAAGTCAGCTAACGCAACTGGGTTACCCCCGCCGTATACGTTTCCACGAGTTCCTACTGAGTAGAATACTCCGTCAGAACCAGCGTTAACTATACCTGCTCCACCAGCTGCAGTAGAAAGCGCAGCCTCAGCACCAGAACCGTTTGCCGCTGGCACAGCTTCTACCATAGCAGTCTCTAAGTAATCTTCGAAACGAAGTCTTGTGTCGTGCTCTGACTTTAGGTACCATAGGTATCCGTTAGCTCCGTCTTCAGAAGTAATCTCGATCCATCCAATCTGAGCCATATCAGAACCAGATACTTCGTACTTGTCCTTAATAATAATAGGCTTGTTTTGGAAGATAAAGTCATCAGACTCTAAAGAATCAAGCATTCCAGAAGTTCCTTTAGCAAACTCAGATCCGTAGATAAAGATAGTTACCTTTGAATTATTTGCAAAAGCTGCTTGTGTTGCTTCGTAGTAAGCTATCGTTACAGTATTTGCAGTTGGTACCGCAGTAACAACAGCTTTGTTGCTTAGGTTAGACCCAGCAGTATTGTCCGACAACATAATTGTTTGACCAATTCTAATAGCGGCGTTACCACCTGCTGAGATAGTCGAGCCCCCACCAGGAATAGCTGGGTTAAGAGCGTCGTTAATAGTTAACGTCTGTACAGTCTCAGCTCCTGTGTAGGTTCCTAAGTCTACATCAGTGTATTTAATATGAAGTCTTCCTTGCTCTGCCCACTTAATCATGTCAGAGTTAGAAGGCATTTCCGCTCCCACCATTCTTAGGAATGAAGAGATCGATCTATTACCGTAACGCTCAAATTCCTTCTCGTAAGTATCAGGAAGATACTGATTGAGGAAATCGAAGTTAGTAATATAATTTGTTGGCAGGGCTACTCGTTCCGCTGAAGGAATTAAGTTAAACCCTGGCGTTGCATTTACAGCCATTTTTTCTTGTTTTTAATTTTTAAACTTTTTTTATACTTTTAATTCTGAGTCCTTTTCCACTCGAAGTATCGCCAACCTGTCTGATCTTAAGACCATTTTTGTTAAACGATTGAGGGGCTTGGCGAACCATATCGATGTTCTTTGATTTTTTAGATACATCATCTATAGCTTCCGCTTTACCTTGCTCATAAAAAAACTGGGCGAACTTATCAGGATTCATCGCTATAGACATAGCTCTGTGGTATCCCTCTGCGTCTTTCATCATCCCGCTGTCAGCATCTAAATAAGGTTTTACAAAATTATTTACATCCTTCTGCTTATTGAACAACTCTTTACCATCGCCTGGTTTAAAGGTATACTGCTTCTCGTTGACGTTGAAATTAAAACCTTTAAAATCATCGTTGAGCACCTCATTGCTCTTGTCGACAAACCAGTCGTACCTCTTTTTCATTTGCTCCTCTCGAGTAGTTGATTCCTCAACATAACTCTTATAGCGATTAAACTCTTCCGTTTGCTCCTCCGAACTGAAACCCCCACTTGACTCAAGAGGGATCTTGTACTGTTCTTGTTGCTCCTTGAAAAATTTCTTCGCTTTTACAAGTTCTCTTTTATGCGCTAACTTTTTCTTCTTAATATCCTTCTCCTCATCCAGGTCTTCGTCGTATCCAAACTTATCTTCTATGATATCTTGAATATCGATTTCATCCAACCCTTCCTCGGTTTGAGAATAGTAGTTAGCTATTACGGTATCTCCATCCATGTCTTCGTAATTCTTTTGCAGTTTTACGTAGTCATCGAATCCTCTACCGGTTTCTTTTTTATACTTAAAGAACGCTGAAACATCCTCTGGCAATTCCTCGTTTGCTTCTGTCTGGGCAAACAACTCATCTACAGAGTTTATTTCTTTATCGTATCTGCTCTTGATATACTCAAGAACGTCTTCGTCTTTTAATCCAACTCCTTCCTGTGTCTCTGGCTCTGGCTGCGCACCTTCTGCCTCTGCAGTGGTGTCCACCTTTTCCACACCTTCAACACTTTCAGTAGCGGTAAATTGCTCCTCATGTTTTTGAAGTAGTTCCTCTTCAACTTGTGCTTTAGACTTTTGTTCTACTTCCGAAACTTCTTTAACAACAAATTTTTCGTTATCCATTTGATTTAATTTTTACAAAGTTAGTGTATATATTCCTAATAACTTTAGCGTGGGTTGAACTCCGAAAAGTCAAAACCATCTAAGCTATCTTCATTCGATTCAAAGTTGATAGGCGCAGTATTATTCTTGCGCTGCTGTATCAATTTAGACTGCTCCGTATTCGCCTGGCTTATACGCTCAGACTTACCTACCTCACGAGATTCCTCTCGCGCGTCTATCTGCGACTGCTCCACACCTTTAAGCTGCATCTGATACTGGAACTCTACCGCCATCAGCTGTTGCTTAAGGGCCGCTTCATTCTTCATCTTCTCTATAGACATAGCCGCTTCCGCTTGTTGTAGCTGCATCTTAGCTTGCGTCTCCATCTGTTGCTTTTGCATAGCAGCCTGTGCCGCCATCTGTTGTGACTGCTGGTTAACTTGAGCTTGCATCTGTTGCTTCTGAGCTTCCATCTGCTGCATCTGCTCTTGCTTCTGCTTACGCTTAACTTTAAGTAATTGGTTAGCGAGCTTTAAATTTCTTATCTGCCTAATGTCTATAGCGTCTTCTAAGCTTATATCTTTTTGAGCAAGAGCCATCTGTATGTTAGCTTCAAGCTGTGCCTTCTGCTCTTCGTCAGGAGACATCTCAATAAAGATTCCGAAGTCATAGATGTATAAGTTCTTAATCTCCTCTAAGATACCAAGGTTGTATTTTCCTATCTGCATAGCAAACTCGTCACGGAACTCCGCATACTCTAAAACGTCTGCCGCACGAAGAGATAAAGCCTCCGCTAAAGTCTTTGTAATAAATAGGCTGGCTTGGAGGATATGGCGCGTAGCGGTATTGGAATTTAAAGCCGCTAATTTCTGTACCCCCACTAAAGAGTTAGGGTCAGGTGTGCTTCCATCTCTCGCTTCGTTAAGTCCCGTTACCGCGCGGATCATATCTAAATAGTGGTTATAGTTTCCTATAAGCATCTGCATCTTAGAAGCTCCGCTGTTAGAGGTTAGTTGAGTAATAGGAACCTTAGCGTTATTAAACTCTCCATCCTGAGTATAGCTTCTACCTATTACACTACCCGTTTGGAAGTAAAGGCGTAAAGCATCTTCAGGGTTATAAGCATTTCCCGTTCCTAAGTCCACCTCGTTCAAACCATCCGCGTCTATAAATACTCCGTCAGGAACTACGCGGGCTACTACCTGCTGGATTTTAAGGTGACTCATTTGAATAAGGTCGGCGAAAGGAATCATCCTACGGACCAAAGATTCTAATACACCTTTGTACATACGTGGAGCGCAGGCTACATAGTTAGACATAGCAAACTGATTTGCTGAGTTAGGTCTAACCATATTCTTCATCATATCCCACTTAAGGATAATGTTAGTTCCCATAACCATAACGCCCTCATACCATACATCAATACGCTTCTCTACCCTTTGAAACTTCCCGTCTTCCATCATCTCATCGGGAGGATTAAACTGATCGTCTTTCTCTACAGTTTTAAAACTACCGTCACTCATCTCCTTCTTCTTATATACAAAACTATTGGTAGTCTTGTAATTAAAATACAGGAGGGTGCATGTGTCTCTTGCGAACATACTGTTCTCATACATAGCGGCTACGTTATAGTAGTCGTACCACGATTGGCTGTATTGAGATATCTCTTCTAAATCTTTTTCAGTAAGATCAGGGTTGATCTTTAAAACCTCTGTAATAGGAATTGTCTTAAGCTCTCCCCAATAGAAGCAATCTTTAAAGTACGGATCTTCGGTGTAGCTATACACCACATTGGCTGGGTCTACATACTCCACCCTTACTCCATCTCCCTCCTGGAAAACATGCTTGGCTATACCGAGCCCTAAAGTAGTTATATCATAGTCTACTCTTTTACGGGTGTCATTGTAATGACTCTCTTCAAGCATAGTGTTTATAGCAACTTCATTAGCTATCTCTACGGAAGGCTTGTAGTTAAGTTGCATATATAGCTCCATCTCTTGGTCGTTCTCAGGAAGCTGTCCCGGATCTACCGTAAAGGGATCTACATCGAAATCTTTTCTTATCTGCATAAATAGCTTCTTAGCGATCATATCGCCTTGAACTAAATTTTGAAACTCGTTACGCTTCTCTGCAGACAGAGCGTCTTGAGCATAGCACTTCACATCGAATAGCCTATCGGACATACCGTTTACTACGATGTCTACAAACTTAGGTATAATAGGTACAGGGGTCCAGTCTAAATTAAGGTAAGATAAATCTCCATCTATAGCCAACTCATTTTTATACTTAGCCACAGATTGTTCTCCGCGTGCATAAAGTCTTAGCTTATGAAACTCTTGAAACTGACTATAAAACCTACAGGATAATCCATCCCTCCTGAACCATTCATATTGAATAGCTTGTCCGACCTGCAACCCAAATTCTTTTGTTGCTTTCTCAGAGTCAGAAACAAACTGGTTCGGGAAGGTAGCAGACTTAATATCTATCTGGAGTCCCTTCATCTAATTAATTGACTTGTTGTACTACTATTATTATACTTTGCAAAGTTAATGCTTATTTTTGATTTCTTTGTAGCAGGGGTGTATAAATGCTTTTGGTTAGCCATAATAGATAAACCACTACTTATAGAGGCGTCAAACTTAGTTCTATTGGTTATATCGAACTTCGCCCAATCCTCTAAGGTACGACGAAAATACATAGTTCCCATGTCCTCTTTAGTTCGGTATTCTCCCGCCATATCCATCCCCACATGCTTTTCTATATAGGACTCTATAGCGGCTGCATGCGATTGCTTTACGTCCTCGGAGGTGTTAGGTATGCCGCCAAGTTCTTTCTCTGTACGCGAAAGCTTGGTATATATTTTATCAGGTCTGTTTAAAGAAAACCCTCTGTACCCTCTGTTTTTCAAATGATATAAGAGGCGCGGTTTGTTATTCTCACACAGGATAGGCATACCATAAAAGACTAAAGCCATAAGCACTTCCTCAAAAAATATCTCTGCCGTTTGTGGACGAGCTATATATTCCAAGAAGAACTCATTGCTTGGAGCTTCATCCATATTAAACTTCGTAAGTCCATGTAAAGATCCATTCGATCCCTTTCCTACTACCACCCCAGATATATCATAAGAGTCACATCCGAAAGATCCTAAGTGTTCGTTCCCTGGATATTTTCTCCCATTACGTACCTCCACCCTGTTTTGCATATGAGGAGGCGGAGTCCATCCCACTAAAAATCTACCGCGCTTATCAGGAGACCATATCACCGTGGAGTCTTTTATACCATCCTTCCAACGGAAAGAGCCCTGCGTAAGGTGATGGTCCATAATTAAGGAGTCGTTGTAATCTATCTGCTGATATATTTTAGTTAGATTAAAAATAGACTGCTTACTTTCATCTCGGAAAGCGTGAGACTCGCTACGTGGGAACTGTCTGTAGAACTCATTGAGAGCGTCGGCGTCTTGAGAAAGTGACGCTACCTCGTTCTCCCAGTAGTCTATAGCCCCTATATTTATATCTTCTCCGTCAATCCCCCCTATAGGTTTAGGCGGAGTGCGCAATACAGGCATACCATACATATCTATAAACCCTTCCATATTCCATTCCATAGGAACGAATAAGCAATACATCCCGCTTTTCGTCTGACCGTTGGAGTTGCGCTTGGAAGGGAAAGAGTCTTCATATAAAGCTTTAAAGTTTCTACCACCTTTATCTAAAGCGTTAGAGGTAGAGCCCATCATACACTTCCCTATAACCTTACTTCCCAAACGAAGACACGTTTTTGTTACACGCCAGTTGTTCAGGATGTTATCGGGCTTATCCCACTTACCACTCTCATCATGCAGGAGCAGCTGTAGCTTCTCTCCATCATAACTATTGTCTCCCGTATTCTTCCAGTCTATAGTAGTATCCAGTCCCTCCAACTCTTCCTCTTCGACCTCATACATGTTTTTCTTTGTAATCTTCGAAGCAGGAACACGATAAGCAAGTTCTGTCTTAGGCTTATCCATTCCATCCTGTATCGGTTTAAAGAAGAAGGGATAGTTGTTAGATATAGGTACCACCTTATCGGTAAACATTTTTTTCGCATCTGATCCTGTTTTGGAAAGTATTCCTATCCGTGAGTCTTTAGTTATAGTGGCTTGGTTTACGCCTTCGCTGGAGCTCATAAAAGAAAATCCCGAACGACGTATCTTCAAATAACACATCCCAAAGCTACGCTTATCTGCTTTACATGCTTCCCAAAAGATATAAAAAATTCTATTGGCCTCCCGGAAGTCAGGATGCCCCACATCTATCTTCGTCCATTGGAGATACATATAATGCGTTCCCGTTATATATGTAGGGGTTCCGTTGTTTAAAAACCAGAAACCTTCCTCACGCCTATCGAACTCCGACTCTATATATTCCACCCACTTAGACTTAAAAGTATTTGGGGTAGAGTGCCATTGAAAGATAGATTTAATACGCTTCAAGTCTTTGCTATATTCAAAAGACTCCCAGTATTGCTCTTCTTTTTTCTTAGAACGAGAATAAACTTCTTTGGGAACTTTAGGCAAAGCCACTCTTAGACCATTTATTTCATACACCTCTCCTATCTGGCCCGTCTTAGATATAACCACGAGGTCATATTTTGGGTCATAGCCATAGGCCCATGTGCGGGCACGGTTTTTATTTACCACCACATGTTTAGGTATAGCTTTTTCTACTACCCTATATAAACTATTTTGATCTTGACTCGGCAAATCCTTTCGGGGTGTGTGTTTTATTTTCTAAAGGAGCCCCATCTAAAAGGGCTTTCTCTTCTTCTATTCTTTTTAATATCTCAAAAGCATCCATGATGCAAAGCTTCTTGGTAGCCGCTGCATTCTTTAATCTATCCGCAGCCAACTCATCGTCTTTATCAAACTTTATGATATCTTCTTTAGCTACCTTAACTAACTGTCGCACAGCCTTTTCGCCCGCCTCTATGATTTGTAATTTAATCTCCTTGGTGTCCATCTTCTTCGGCGCTTTTTTTCATTTCCGCTAAAGCCTCTTCATACCCAGGCATTAGTTTTAAAAGGTTTAAGGTACCCACAGCCAACTCCCTGGTTTGCTGCTCCTCTAAGATAAGCTTTTTTAAATTCTCTGTTAGCGCCTCTGTATTTACTTTTAGTGAGGCTATATTTTTCTGTACTCCCATATTAATTAAATTTATAAAACATTACAAAAACTTTGCGCCCCTCTTTCCAGGAGACGTTAGGATACTTGCTGTGAAAGTATGAAGAAGGATAAGATATCAGTCTGTTTTTTTCATACCCTACTACTGAGCTCAACCTCCACTTATCTAAATCTTCCGCGTCTACTCTAATCATACTATTGTATTCTTCGTCGGAGATATCGTGGGGCAACTCCTTACCATACCTATGGTGCTCCCATAAAGCGGTGCCATGCAGATCTTCCCTCTCTCGGGGAGAGAGATATAAAACTATAGCCCTGTCTGGCTTCTGCCCATTAATATTCAAATCGGAATGTATGCGCCAGGAGATATCGAGCTTATCGGTAGCCTCTCTAAAGAAGGACAATATATTCACCAAAGGGCGCTTCTCTATATCCGCTAACTTTTCTATTACGTAGTCGGCAAAACCTACAGGAGATTCTTTTACATAGAAATCTTTTTCTCCCACCACCTGCTTTTTAAAACGCCCGTCAGATAAATATCTATCTACTATATCTAATATAGGTCTCTCAATAAAATCGTCCACGATATATATCATAGTATCAACATTATGTTATTAGTAAACATCCTATATAGCTTCTCCCCATCTACATAAAAGGGGTACTCGCTTTCAGGTTCAAAAGATATCTCGTCCCCCTCCTTTACTCCTAAAGCTTTTAACTCTGCGTTTCCATGCTTAAGTATCCCTACGAGAGGTTCTTCTCCACGCTTATATATAGAAGACTCCTTTGCGGGGATAGGTTTTACAAAGCAATACTTATCGTGAGCGTTCCACCGTGTACCGTTATGGTACATAAAGAACTGATCCATCTCTACGAAGAACATATCGTCACGGAAATAACTCTTCCCACTTTTCTCCCTCCCCCTCATATCGTTATAATACTTAAATACATTGTGGTGCACGAGAAGCCTGTCCCCCTTTTTTATGGGGCCAGAATATTTTAGTGGTGTTTCCACTACGGTAGCAAAACGATTTGATGCGGTGTGGTCTTCTTTAGACACACTGGTAATAAAATCTACCCCCCCTATCTCCTTAATATTGTCGTACCTCCTTTCGTTGTATGCCTTTACTATAAAGCTAAAAGGAGATTGCATTAAAAATTGATATTAAATTCTAAAGAAATGGGTAGAGTTTTTCTAAACTCTTTCCACAAATATACCTCTTCAGATTTCTGTATCCAAATTTTATACCCTTCGTTATGGTCCTGTATAAGATGTATTTTATGGCTTCCGCCTAAGACGTCTTGACCTACGATATAATGCATGGCGCCAGACTTATAGTCTGCGCCGATTGATATTTTCCTGATGTCCATTTCATTTTATTTAAGTTATACCGATCCGCTAAATTTAAGAACTATCCTCGCCACAAAAGAACCATTTACGCCACCAGTAGTAGCCCTTACCGTAGCGAAAAAACCATAACCCGGCTCAAGTATTTCGGTGCCAGTAGTGCTTATTGTCATGTTTTGAGTACTGTTTAAAGTCCCCGCTGTAATAACCTCCGTCCATGTAGCAGCTGGGACCGCTTCATAAATGCTATGACCACTAAGGGGACTCTTCCAGAGAGTAACAAAAAACGTGTCCGAGTATCCGGAACTGAACATAATTGCGGCGTCACATAGGGTGTGGTTAGGATAAGATGTTGCACACCCTGAAAGAGAGCTATTTGCATAAACCATACTCATAGCGTGTTGATCATCCGAAGGACCTGTTGAGGAAGGAGCAGTCGCTCCAAAATTATAACCCCAATTTGAGGTGTTAGGTTCAACCCCCGCACTACCCGCAGCACTGGACATATAATAATTACCCGCCGTCATGACTATTTTTGTGCTTCCTACACCTATAGTCTGAACCCACTCTGGCGCTCCTCCCGCGGCGGCCCATGTTCCGTCACCCTTTAAAAAATTAGCAGTATTTCCAGTGGCATCCGGAACGTGACCGACAGCGGGCCCGCCTCCAAAAGCATTAGACTGAACCTGAACCGCTCCCGTAGTTGGTGATATTTTTATAGCGTCTGTTAGCCCTGCAGAGGTTCCTGAAGCGAGCACACTCACGGAGCTTACTGCTCCCGTAGGCGTTACCCACGTTCCGTCTCCACGCAAGAAGGTGCTGGCTGTACCTCCCGCGGGCACACACCCTATAAGAGAGGCTCCGTTATAGATATTCTGTCTTACAATAACACCCCCCACACCAGGGGCAATAGTAATAGGGTCTGCAGGAAATGCTGCAACAATAGGTGGTGTTGTACTAACACTCGACACCCCAATCGTTGAAAGGTCTGCCCAAGAAACCCCTGTAGCTGTAGAGGTAAGGACTTGTCCTGATGTTCCTGTACCTGAGCCATCGCTTAGACTACCTGGAAGATTAATTCCTGATGTTGCAGGAGTACCCCCGTTACCACTAAACTCATTTGTTCCAGACCACACGTTATTGGCCAAAGATTGTATTGTAGAGCTGGCTGAAAAAGTAGTGAGAGAGCTTCCTATAAACTGAATCCCTATTGCTGTCGCAGTATTACCTGCTGTAAGAACTTCTTGCAGTGTAGGCATAGAAGCTGTTGGGATTCCTGTAGACCACTCTACTCCTGTCCCTGCTGCATCAACAGTAAGAATGGATCCTATAGCTCCAGTAGAGCCAGTGGAGTCATTTATTTCAGCTGTTGTCCCGAAGTTTAAAACCGAACTTCCTCCAGAAAGGTTTATGTTTCCGGACGTTGTAATATCACAACCTGCCGCTAAAGTCATATCGGTATTGGTGCTTAAAGCTAACACCTGCGCCGCACCAGACATATTAATACTTCCCGTAGTATCAATATCACAGTTGTCCATTACAAAGCCCAGTGTTGTATTAGAGTCAACCGTTATCACATCCTGTAGGCCTTGAGCTCCTGCAGCAGCGATCCATTGGATACCTGTTCCTGTAGAGCTAAGTATCTGCCCTGCAGAACCTGGAGCCCCTCCAGCAAGAATCTGTGTTGGATAGATATATCCGTTTACCGTAATGTTTCCTGTAAGGCTTATATCGCCAGCAGCGGTTCCTCCCGTGTTAGTTGTTGGCGTGTCTAAAACAGACTGAAGATCTTGTAAGCCTCCAGATGCAGTGATATCAGATATTTTAAACGATACCGTGCGGTTGTCATCGCTGGTATCTGTACCAATAACAAAGTCAGACGCGTTAGGCGTAACTAAAGGATAGACGGTAGTGTTTTCAATTTTAGCCATGGCTTAAGCGTTTACAAGTCTGTACATAATATCAAAAGTGAGGGTACCATTACCAAGGGTGGGGTTTGCAGTTTCACACGCAAACAATAAATTGTCTCCACCCACGGCTGTAGTATACGTATTCCCGTAACTGGTGGCATAGTTGGTAGGTAAAGAAAAAGCGTAGTCAGCAGCTTTAGCATTCATATACCCCCTTGGTATACCGCTAAACAAATTCGGATTAGCCACACCTCCCAGACCTAAGACAAAATCATTGGGTGCATCATAACCCGTGGTATTAAATGTGTATTTTACCAGCACCGATATAGGCTGGATATGTTTAGTAGCAACTCCTTGGATAAGAACGACAGGCATGGAGAAAGAGTTTAATATCTCCGTTGAAGTAACCGTAACACTTGTAGTATACGTATTGGCGTTGAGATAAGACTTTACCCCGCTCATCAATACCGTCTTCGTTTTATTCGAATCGGTAGCGTCGGTTAATATAAGAAGGTCGTTATCTTCAGGTGTTACTGTAGGGTATACTGTAGTGTTACTTATCTTCGCCATTTTCTTTTTGCTTCACCTCCCCGGTTTCCAAGTTGATGACGGCATCCTTTCCATAGGTTTGCATCAAGCCCTCTTCCGCGGTTTGGAACTCGCCCTTTAGCTCTTGCACTCTTAACACAAGACCATGCTTCTGTAGAGTTAAATCGCCCAGTTGAGTTTTAATTGTGTTGAACTCAGAGTTGAGATCGTTTAATCTCTTTAACTCTGCATCTGTAATCTTTTCCATTGTAATAGATTTAAGTAAATATTACAGCAAAGATAAGGTTTATTTATTTTCTTTTGAACTGCCCCCAAAGAAAAAGTCTACTATGGTATTTACCTTGGCACTCATAGCTCCAAATATCGTAGAGATAAATCCTATCTCATACTCCGAAAGCACGACGTCGTGGAAGACAAAGTATTTAAACATAATATATGAGAGAGTAAAATATGCTATAGTAAATAAAGCGGCTAAGATTTTTTGTATCAAAGCGTCGTCTTTATATAACGACCTGGCATCCTTACGGTCCTCCACCTCTTTAGCAAAAGCTTCACGCTCCGCCTCCAAGAGGATCTTCTTGAGCTCTAACTTCAGAGTCTCCTTCTCCTCTTTGGTGGTGATAATCTCATCGAGGATACATTCGGCATTCTCTACCACCTTTCCAAAAATACCGCCTAAGAAATTATTCATCATAGTCTGTATATTTTATCATAACCTTCTCTCCCCTCTCCAAAGCTTTCGCCACCAGAGGATAAATCCTTTTATAAGCATTACGACTCTTCCCAACCCAACCGTTTTCAGTGACGATATTATTTTCTTGAGAATCCCCCACGATGAGACAGCCCGCAGTATGTTCATCAGTATTACCGGTATGTATAAGAATATACTCAAAATTAGGAACATCAGTGATATGAAGCATGCCACGATGAATATCAGGATATTTTTTATTGTACTTCGCATGCAACCCACCTTTCTTTCTAAATTTTATTTCATATACCCCAGCTGGGATACGCGTTTCTCCTTTTACTTTTAAAGCCTGGTACTCATCCTCCAAGGTGTAGCACAAGAAAGATCTCCCTACAGGCGTCGTTTCAAAAAGGAGTCCGGAGGTAGAGTCGGCTTGGGAGCTGAATCGTATTACCTCGAGCTTCATTTTTTTTCGAAGATCTTAGATATCTTATATCCCGTATAGGCTATAGCCAGAAGTAAAGATATAAATTGTAAAAACTCATTACACTGGGTTAGAGTAATCCCCAACGCTCCTCCGTTAGCCGCGATAACGCTTACCGTATCTCTCACTTCTTGTCCCATTTATTTTGTGTAAGTATAAAAAAAATCTTCCGGTCCCGTAGTTGTTGTTGTCCAGTAGTTCATAGGATCAAAGATAATACAATTATCTCCCCCTTTTCTTAGGAGGGATAACTCCTTTTGATCGAAATTTATTTCCAGGGATCTTAATCTCATCACAGAGATTTTTATGAGATTTAGTTGTCATCCCCTTAATAGCCGCTATAGTACGTGGAGTGTCTCCAATCCAAGAGACTATACACACCGTACCGTCGTCGTTCCACGAAGCAGTATCCCAACTATCCTGACGTACCTGGCTCCAATCGATGAGCCTGGCGTTAGCTACACTAAGCTCCGTATAAACAATGTCTTCTATTCCTATCATGGCGTGTCAAGTTGTATTATAGGGACGTTTCGAGGAATAAGGTCGTTTACCGTTCCATTCGGAGCTACGTTAGGTAGCGTTATTAATGAAGGCTCCAACCCATTCATCCTCCACCAACGCTCTAAGTTCCCACCGCCCACTTGCGTTACGGTGACGTTAGTTATTACGCAGTCTACGTTAGTGTCATTCCTCTTGATAGAGAAATAATCTGATCCGGTAGCCGTTAGAGTCACAGTATTAAATCCTTCGTCTAAACTTGAGGACTCGTCCCCTCCAACATAAACCTTTATCTTACCACTCCCCGGAGCGTAAGCTACATTACATGTTACAGTATAAGATTTCCCAGGCGTTATAATCCCTAACTGCTGTAATTCCAAAACAGGGCTTAAAGTATCCGCTACAAACCTCGCCCCTACTCCTGGAAACTCTACGTAGTGTGTAGAGTCACTATTAATAACAGTCCAATTTTGTCCGACTTCTTTTGCAGAAACGTTAGTAAAAGTAGTGTCTACGTCATTAGTATTCCTTAAAAAAATCACGCTTATATTAGAGTTGTTACAAGCATAAAAAGTATTACTGCCGTCAATAAAACTATTACTATTATCACTCCCAAAGTTTGCACGGAGTTTTCCGGTGTCGGAATTTGTAACCGACACTGAGCCTTTGTAATTTTTACCTATTTCTAATGCATCTTGCTGAACACCTATATAAGGGGTCGCTGTATCATCTGAAACAATTCTACATCCCGATGCTAAAATTTCGGCATACTTAGTTGCTGTTTGCGCTGAGCCGTCAGACATTCCTATACTCCAATCCTCTCCGAGTTCTTGGATGGAGATATTGTCTAAGGTAATATCTGAATTTAGAGTGTTATTCCTAAAGATAGATATTTGATTTGAAGCTTGAGTGAAGTAATAAGTATGAAAACCAATCGAAGATGGCACTGTTACGTACCAACCTCCAATATAATATGTTAGCACAGGAGTTGAGGTTTGAGAGATGACTTCGTAAGTCACTTTATATGACTTACCTATCTCTAAAACATTTGAGCTGCCCGCTGCTGTCTTTGCATATAGCTTACAATCCGCTGCATTAACCCCTAATACAGTCAACTTCACCCCTCCAGCGGAGTACGCTATTGTGTTGCCATCTGCCACACTATCATTCCACCCACTCCCAGCAGTTCCTAAAGGGATAGCGGTGTCGAACCCACCGTTTAAAAGCTCATTCGCCCCCGTATCCGTAAAGTTTCCATTAGT
>Ga0115566_10000179_pt1 | contig 53200 bp, 41 predicted proteins | sample COGITO_mtgs_1204_3_FD_87173 | JGI IMG/M metagenome (GOLD analysis project Ga0115566, IMG submission 87173) | Pelagic marine microbial communities from North Sea - COGITO_mtgs_120405 | ecosystem: Environmental > Aquatic > Marine > Epipelagic | place: Germany:Helgoland, sampling site Kabeltonne...
TACCCTTGAAGCGAAACTTGGATTTGCCCATCTTACGGGCGCGCAGGGTGCTGGGCACTTCCTTGAGGCGAAAGCCGGAACCGAGTGCACGGGAGAGGATCTCAAGGTGCAGCTCTTTGCCGTCGGATTCAAGGCACATGGCATCCAATACTTCGCGGCGATAGGCGCGGAAGACACAGGTGAAGGTGTGGATTTCACTGTTGACCGTAGCTTGGAGCACGCGGTTGCCAAGCTTGCTGATGAATAGGCGGAACGGGTCCACGCCCTCTGTATTTCCACCGGGCATGTAGGGCGAGCCAAGGACGAAATCTACTTGGGGGTCTTCGTAGAGGGCGTCAAGCAGGTCCAGGATATACTCAGCCCGATAGCTAAGATCGGCGTCGGTCGAGACGACAAACTTACCGCTGGCAGCTGCGAATCCCGTGCGCAGCGCGCGTCCGCGGCCCACATTGTTGGGATAGCCAGCCGGTGTAATGCGTGAGTCCTCTTTGGCGATCTGCTGCAACACTTCCCAAGTGTCATCGGTGCTGCCATCGTTGACAACGACTAGCTCCCAGCGCTCGCTACGGTCTTTGAAGGCTTCCTCGATCTTCTCGATCGTGTTGCGAATGTTCTCGGATTCGTTGTAGGCTGGGACAATGATGCTGACATCGATCATGATCGGAATTACTCCGCGGGAGCTGCGGGCTTGTCGGGCACGGGGGCAGTGTCTTGAGCTGCAGGAGCCGGTGGATTGGCTGTAGTGGCAACGGACACAAGCTCAATCTCCCAGATCTGCACGTGCTCGGGGTGAAGGCCTTGGGGCTTGGGCTCGCCAGCCAGCTCATACGGCAACAGGACGCGGCAGTGGCCGCCGGGCTTCATGGCACTCAAGACGGCTTCTGTCCAAGGCGCGACCTTTCCCGCGCCGAGCGGAACGGCAAGGAGGGCTTTATCGCCGAGCTTCTTCTCCCGCTCGTGTGAGTTGTCGATGACGACTTCGCCGATCTGGATCTTGTAGTGAATCTTGGCGGTCTGGCCGGAAGTCGGTGCGGAACCCTTACCTTCCTGAAGAGTTTCGACGAAATGGCCACCCGGCTGCTTGACGGCGTTTGGCCACTGGCTGGTGATCTTGACTTGGACCCGCCCCTTGCGCGCCTTGATAAAGGCAGCCTTGGCTTGTTGGAAGGTGGATTCAGTGGGGCGAAAGGCCTCTGCCTCAGCGCCCTTGCGGAAGATGACGACGCGTTCGAGCTGGTCGCCAAGCTGGATAGTCGGCAGGATTTCCAGCCCGCGAATGACTTTGCCAAAGGCGGCGTTTGAGCGATTCAGTCCAGGTTGAGCCTGGAGCATGATCATGAATTGGCTGCTGTTGGTGTCTGCCTCCATGGCGTTTGCCATGCTGAGTACGCCGGGGGCATCATGCTGGAGGTCGGGATGCAACTCATCGGGAAAATGGTCGCCGGTCGAGCCGGTACCAGTTCCGAGCGGATCTCCTGTCTGGACGACAAAGCCGGGCTTTACCTGGTGGAAAATCAGGCCGTCGTAGAAGGGAACCCCGGGGGGGACGATTTGTAGTTCCCGCGTGCCTTCGGCCAAGGCTACGAAATGGGTGACGGTGAGCGGAGCGCGCTTGACGTGCAGCTGCGCCAACATGCTGCCGCGGCTGGTGATGAGCTCAGCGAAGACGCCATCTTCTGGCAGGTCTGCCTGGGTGAAAATGGGCTCCGGGGGCTTGCCGCAGCCAACGGTGAAAAAGAGAACGATCGCACAGAAGACGCTGTAATGTATAGCTCGCATGGGGGCCCTGAGCAGGTGACTAGATAAACGCGGAAGGTAGCTGCTGACGCGCCAAACTCAACGAAACTGAGGGTAGGCTAGTGTGGTGCATCACAAGTTCGTCGGAAAAGTGCGAGGGCCCTTCGGCGCTCCACCGCACTGGCGACACCTCGCCGATGACCCAGCATCGACTCGTATCACCAGCGCACCGGAGCACCCAAAATCCGTCTCGCATTGACCTGCGAATTCATGATTCACCACACTAGGGATTGGTTCGGTGAATGGGATGCGCCAAATCCTGGATGAGGCCGGTGAGTTCAGCGAGCATGGCTGGCGGGCGGCGTGATGTCAGGCGCAGGAGGCCGCCGGTCTCGGTGCGGATCTGATGGCCGTCCATGGTGCGGATGCGGACGACGAACTTACGCACTTGGATGTTTGCGAACTTCGCATTCCCCGTGTGAATGCGGAGTTCGCGAAGCTGAAGGGCCGCCTCAGTCTCGTCAGGCATCCGGCCAAAGCGGTCGCGCAGCTCGTCGCGGAAGGCGTGCAGATGCGGGAGCAGCTTGATATTGCTTAGGCGGCGATAGGTTTCGATGCGCAGAGGCTGCTCGGCGATGTAGGTCTTGCTGATGCCAGCCTTGAGCTTGCCGGGCTTTGGACTGATCGAGAAGCTGACGAAGTCAAGATCCAGCTCGGGTTCTGCGAACTCCGCAACTTTCTGGCCGCGCATGCGGGCGACGGCGACTTTCATCAGCTGGCAATACATTTCGAAGCCGATGGCTGTGATGTGGCCGCTTTGCTCGGAGCCCAGAATGTTTCCGGAGCCTCGGATTTCGAGGTCGCGCATGGCCAGCTTGAAGCCAGCACCGAGCTGGGTGTACTTGCGGATGGCGGAGAGGCGCTCGCGCGCGGTTTCATGCAGGACGACGGTGGTGGGTAGCAATAGATAGGAATAGGCCTGGCGATGAAAGCGGCCAACGCGGCCGCGCAGCTGGTAGAGCTCGGCGAGGCCAAAGCGGTCTGCGCGGTCGATGATGATGGTGTTGGCATTGGGGATGTCTAGGCCGGATTCGATGATGGTGGTCGAGACCAGAACGTCGATTTCCTGCTCGACAAACCCCTTCATGGTGGCTTCGAGCTCGCGCTCGTGCATCTGGCCGTGGCCGATGGCGAAACGGGCTTCGGGGACGAGCTTGCGGAGTTTTAGGGCCACGCTTTCGATGGTCTTGACGCGGTTATGGAGGAAGTAGACTTGGCCACCGCGTTGAATCTCGTGCATAATTGCGCGGCGAATGATGTCATCGTCGTAGCGGGCGACGCGGGTTTCGACCGGGCGTCGCTCGAGGGGGGCGGTCATGATGGTGCTCATGTCGCGCAGGCCAGCCATGGACAGGTAAAGGGTCCGGGGGATGGGGGTGGCGGTCATGGTCAGGACGTCGACATTGGCGCGCATTTGCTTGAGGCGCTCTTTGTGCTTCACGCCGAAGCGCTGCTCTTCGTCAATGATGATGAGGCCGAGGTCTTTGAAGGCCATGTCAGGCTGGACTAAACGGTGCGTACCGATGAGGATGTCCACGCGCCCGGACACGGCTGCCTCGACGATGTCGCGCTGCTCACGTTTGGTGCGGAAGCGTGAAAGGGCTTCGATCAGAATTGGAAACTGTTTGAATCTCTCTTGGAAGCTGGAGAAGTGCTGTTGAGCCAGGACAGTGGTCGGGACCAAAACGCAGACTTGCTTGCCGGCTAGGACTGCTTTGCAGGCTGCGCGCATAGCGACTTCGGTCTTGCCGTAGCCGACGTCACCGCAGATGAGTCGATCCATGGGGTGGGCGCGATCCATGTCTACGTAGACGTCGGCAACGGCGCGGAGTTGATCCATGGTGGGCTCATAGGGGAATGCTTCCTCGAAATCGCGGAGCAATGGATCGTCGGTTTCGAACGAAAAGCCGGGCGTAGCGTCGCGCGTGGCCTGAATGCGAATCAACTCAGCCGCAAAGTCGCTGACGGCATCTTCGGCTGCACTTCTCGCGTTCTTCCAGTAGGCGCCCCCGACACGACTGAGCTTGGGCTGAGTCTTGCCGTGGCCGACGTAGTGGCTGACCAGATATGCCTGATCGAGAGGCACGTAGATGATGACATCGTCGTGGAACTCGAGGACCATGACCTCCAGCTGCTCGCCCCCGAGGCTTTCGTTCTTGATCCCGGCAAAGCGGCAGACACCGTGCATGGCGTGCACTGCGATCTCGCCTTTTACGAGTTCGGCACCCGAGTGCAGGCTGTGGTCTACGTGGTAGTGCTGTTTGCGTCGTCTCACCCGCGTCGTGGCGCGGCCGAACATTTCGGCGTCGGAGAGGATTGCGATCCTCCCCTCGGGGTAAATTACGCCGGATGGAAGCCGCACGGGCACGTACTCGACCAGGTCAGCCAGCCCCTTTTCTTGGAGGCCACTGATATCAAGAAACCGCTGAAACTTGCTGACCTGGTCGGTGCAGGCAATCAGCTGGTAGTTCTGATCTAGCCAGGAATCGAGTTGCCGCTCGAGGTGCTGGCGGTGTAGGATTGCGGTGCTTTCCTCGAGCTCCGGGAGCATCGCGCCGAATTGCGCAGCGAGGCCGAAGAAGGGGAAGCGTTCGAGGCGTGAGACCTGCTCGGGGCAGCAGTCGCCGGGGGCTTGCAGATAGAGCCACTGATTGTCGGAACGGGCGATGCGTGCCCAAGTCTCATTCTGCTCCGGTGTCGCAAACTGCTTTAGGTGGCGCTCGACTTCGGCGGGCTCCATGACGACAAAGATCGCAGGACGATTGGCGAAGTAGTCAAGAAAGCAGACCTCATCGTCCTCAAGGAGGGTGCTCTCGCCGCGAGCGATCAGTTCGCACGCATCAAGCTTGTCTTTAGACCGCTGGGTCGCCGGGTCAAAGTGGCAGATGGTTTCCAGTTCATCCCCAAAATAGTCGAAGCGCATGGGGGACGTGTGGTTGGGTGAGTAGACATCCAAAATGCCGCCACGCCACGAAAATTCGCCCGGTACGCGGACTTCGGCCTCGTTATCATAGTCTAGATCCACGAGTGCTGCAGCAAGTTTCTGTGGAGGCCAGTCCGTGGTTCCCGTCTGAATCTCAATGCGCCTGTCGTGGAAAGCCCCGGGCCGCGGTGTCGCTACGATCGCGCCCATGGCTGAGGTGAAGAACAGGCCTTGGGTCTCTGTGGCAAGATGCAGAGTGCGGGCGCGCTCCGACTCGTTCTCCGGCATGAGGTGTCTGCGGGCAGTTTCGACCTCAGGGAGGATGTGAAAGTCTGCGCTGAGTTCCAATAATTCGAGGAGGGACTTGGTGTCGACCGCGAGGGCTTCGGCGTCGTTAAGAGTAGGGGCGACGACGACGAGCGTAGATGAACAACGCAGGTTTGTGGCGAGCGCCAGTGGGTAGCACGCGGGATCTGATTCACAGAGAAATCGATCCGTATTTCCGATGCCGCAGCGCTCGAGTCGCTCGGTGAATTGTGTGCGCCAATTACTCATTTGCCAAAAAATATGTTGTAGCGTGTGATAAAACCGTTAAATTAATGAATTTGACCTTCGGCCTGAGAGCACGCGACTTGTGTTATTTTAGCTTTGCTGACGGTTAAGATATTTAATGCCCTGAGCCGGAGACGTCGCGGGGCTTCTATACTAGTCCCACTAATTTTCTAGCAGGTGATGCCAGTGTCTGGTAAAACCGATACAATGAAGGCCTACATGCAGGAGATCGGTCAGATTCCTCTTGTAAGTCGTGAAGAAGAAGTAGATCTGGCCGCGCAGATTGCAGCAGGTAATGCTGAAGCGCGCCAGAAATTGATCCAGAGTAACTTGCGACTTGTCGTGAAGATTGCGCATGATTTCAAGGGTCTTGGCCTGCCGTTGGTGGACTTGATCTCTGAGGGCAATATCGGCCTGATGAAGGCGGTCGAGAAGTTTAACCCGCTGAAAGGCGCGAAGTTTAGTAGCTACGCAGCCTGGTGGATTAAGCAGTCAATGCGGCGTGCGCTCTCCAACCAGAGCCGTACTATTCGTATTCCGGTGCAGTCTGCTGGTAAGATCAACAAGATCAAAGCCACGCGAATCAAGTTGACAGAAGATCTCGGGCGTGAACCGACCGACACTGAGATTGCCAACCATCTGGATTTCAGCGAGCGGACAGTGACTGCACTGCGTCTGGCTGAGTTACGGACGTTCTCGCTGCAGGATCCGATCCAGCAGGGTGAGGATAGCGTATTTCAGGACATCATTCCTGATGCTGGTGCGTCTACCCCAGACGAGATGCTGTGTGATCTTGAGATGCTGCGCCGTCTGAAGGGCTTGATCGACAAGCTTGATGATCGCGAGAAGCTGATCCTGATTCTGCGCTTTGGCTTGGACGGAGCCCGCCCGAAGACGTTAGAAGAGGTTAGCCGGATCATCGGCCGGACCCGTGAGCGTGTTCGGCAGATCCAAAACCAGGCTCTAAAGAAACTGCGCAAGCTCATCGACGAAGAACGTGCCGCGCGGAAGGCTGAGCAGTCTGACGACGAAGACGAGGAAATGGCCTCGTCCTGAACGCGCAGTTCGTTACTTTATTCGCTTTACAATTGAATTGATCCCTGCATTGAGGAGTTTACATGTCCGAGATTCGTATCAAAAAGGGTGAGCCAATCGACAAGGCTCTCCGCCGTCTTAAAAAGAAGATGGATAAAGAAGGCACGCTGAAATCAATCCGTAATCGCCGTTATTACGAGAAGCCCAGTGAGGCGAAACGGCGGAAGATGAAGCGTCGACGTTAATCTCGGAAGGACTTCTGAGGAGTTAGTCTCCTCAGTTTATGTGCCGGAGTGGCGGAACTGGCAGACGCGCTAGACTCAAAATCTGGTTCTCGCAAGGGAGTGTGGGTTCGAATCCCACCTCCGGTACCATTGTGCCGTTCAGCACGACAGAAAGCCCGAAACGGTTGATCGTTTCGTGGCTTTTTTGTAGTTAGGGAGTGTCCCCATGGAAAGAATGATACGCGTGAACGCGTTACTCAAGCGCGAACTGGGCGTCGTTTTCGAACGCCTGATTTGTTCTGAATTTGAGTGCCTGATCACGGTCACTGACGTGGAAACTTCTCCCGACCTGCACGAGGGGACCGTTTACGTGAGCGTGTACGGCTCCGAGCAGCAACAACAAGATGTGATGCGCTCGCTGCGCAAGCGCCGCGGCGAAATTCAGCGGCACGTGAGCAAATCTATTACGCTCAAGTATATGCCCGTGCTGAGGTTTAAGCTCGACGGGCAGGCCGCAAGGGCCGATAGCTTGATGCGAATTCTCCGGGAAATTGAGGGGGAAGATGGCTAGCGCCGAGGCTCTTTCCTTTCAGCTATGGCTTGCGGAGCGGAAGAATATCCTGCTATTGACCCATGCCCGGCCGGACGGCGACGCGATTGGGTCCTTGCTTGGCGCGTTTTACGCGCTGCGAAATGTCTGCACGGTTCACCCGTTCAGCAATGACCGATTTCCTGCGCGCTACCACGCCTATGCCCCGAAGGAATTGCAGATGGGCGGTAAGCTTGATCCGGCCGCGTACGACGGCGTTCTTTGCCTAGATTCCGCAACCGAGGAGCGTCTGTCGCTGCCGCAGGGGATGAAGCTCAGTCACTTTTCCGGCGCGCACTGCGTGCTCGACCATCACATCGATAACCCAGGGTACGCCGCGCTGTCGATTGTGGACCCGACTGCAGCTGCAGCCGCGGAGTTATTGTACCGTCTGCTCAGTGAATGCGAGGTGGAGATCTGTGCGAACGCCGCAACGGCGATGTTGCTGGGAATAGTGACCGACACTGGCGGCTTTCGCTTTGCGAATACGACTCCAACTACATTTCATACAGCGGCCGCCCTGCTTGCTGCTGGCGCGGATCATAATCGGGTGATGAACAGCGTTTTTTTTAACGATCCACCGGGCTTAATGCGGCTGCGAGCCGCAGTGGTCGAGGGGATGAAGGTCGAACTGGACGGGCGCCTGGTCTACTTTGAAGTGACCGATGAACTACTGGCGCGGTTTGACGTGGACCCTCGCAACACAGAAGACCTGATTGAAGCCGTCCGCGTTGCCGCCGGTGCTGTCATCGTCTGTCGACTGTCGAAAGTGAATGATGGTGTGCGATTTTCATTGCGGTCGAAAGATCCGTCGGTGTCTATCATCGAGATCGCGCACGCAATAGGCGGCGGCGGGCATCGGCTTTCGGCTGGCGCCCACGCCAAAGATGTGACGATGGTGCAGGCAGTTGAACTGCTGCGCACTGAAGCAAAAAAGGTATTGAATGGACAAGAAGGTTCTCACTGAGAGCGGAATTTTGCTCGTGGACAAGCCCCTGGATTGGACCAGCCATGATGTGGTCGGGTTCATACGGCGGTTTGGATTTAAGAAAGTTGGGCACTGCGGGACGCTTGATCCCAAGGCGACCGGACTGTTGGTGGTGGTCCTAGGACGTGCGACCAAGCTGTCTGAGAAGCTTACGGGCCAGCAGAAGTACTACACGGGGACCCTGGAGTTGGGCATCTCGACGGACAGCTACGACGTAGAAGGCAAGGTGATTTCAACGCGACCGTGGGAGGCTGTCAGCGAGGAGCGGATCCGTGAGGAGTTCGACACGTACAGCCAGATTACTGAGCAAATCCCCCCGATGGTCTCCGCGAAGAAGGTGAAGGGCAAGGAGCTGTACAAGTACCACCGGGAAGGCAAGGAAATCGAAAGAGAGGCGCGGCCGGTGAAGATCGACTCCTTGGATGTGCTGGAGGTCGCGAGGCCCCGTGTGAGCTTCGAATTAGTGTGCAGCAAGGGCTTCTACGTCCGGACCCTCTGCAATGATATTGGCGAGACGCTTGGCTGCGGCGGACACCTCGCCGGGTTGCGGCGGACCAGGAGTGGGCGCTTTTCGATCGATGATGCCGTCGATATCGAGACGCTGCGCACGTGGCGCAAAGAGCATATTCTGGAGCGCATGATCCCACTGGCTTCTGCGGTGAGTTACATCTGATTTTCGACTTTCGGCTGCGAGGGCGCGGTAGTAGGCGTCTCCTCGGCGATGCGTTTCCTTTCCCCGCGCCGAGCCTGGGCTGGAGTTTGTCGAGCGCTTCGCGTTGGACGATGCCTGCGCGCAGCTACTTGGCGACCTAGTTCCCGGCACGGACTGTGCCTATTACTACAGGTGTCTGCATTATCAGCCTGAACGCGCCGATAAGGCGTTCTGGGCCATGCTGAGCGAGTGGCGCAAGAACTGGAATGGCTGGAGCGGCCGCATGAAGGAACTGCGCAGGCGCCAGCATCTGCTGCCGTTTGAGTGGGAGCCGGAAGAGACTTGAACTTTCTTGATCGATTAAGATCTACAGTTGCAGTTCAATGATCGGCCCACGTCCGCGAAAGTCTCGGTGCTCGCTCGCACGCAAAACAAGAGGCTCGATCGGAAGGTACCGCGCACGCAGGAATGGGCAGAGCAAAACTACTACAAGGTACGGGCTACGGCGAACTCCGGAGATCGGGTTCCACCCAACGAATTCTGGCGAGATATAGCCAACGGTGAGACGCTTCCAGCCTCGCTGCTCGGTGCCCACCGGAGCTTTACGGAGATCATGGCCGCGCTTGCGCTCGTCGACTTTCCGTTCAAAGCGAGCGAGGTCACGGAAGATCGGAAGGAGGCATGGCTGTCGCTGACGTTTGGGGGCCGGGTGACGGTCACTGACCCGACATCCTCTCGGCGTCGGCTGAATGTGCTGCTGCAGATTCCGCGTGGCGTGGTGCCGATGGGCAACGGCTTCTAAACCGATGATCGCACTGTCGAGCTGATGGCGTATCAGACGGAGACGATCGACTACGGGTTCTATTTTCCGGAGGCCGGTGATTTCGCGCAGTTTCCGGTCCACGCAGCAGCGGATAAGTTGATCGTGGCCCGAGACGGGGTGGGCAGCTTTAACGTGGTAGAGGCGCTTACTTAGACCGATCGGAGGTCGTGGGCATGGATCTCACAGAATAGGGAGTTCGCAGAGGTCCTGACCCATTTGCGCGAGAACAATCTGCGTCGCTTAGATTTGGGGCAGATGCTCTGACGGCTCAAGGACAAGGGGTTCTCTGGCCAGGCCCTTGGAAATCTTGCGCGAGCACCTTCACTTCCATGCGCAGAGCTACCGTTATCGCTTTCTGCACTGGTACGTTTCCGCGACCCGTGTCTGGCTGGACCATGGCCGCGGCATACGCGCCACTGGTCCTCCTGATTCCCTGTCTCGAGGCAGGGAGTTACGCGCGCACTCGCTGAGCCCCGCAGCCACTGATTTTTGGTCGTTGCGGAGTTCGCAACCAAGGGCATAGTTTGCCAATCGCATTAACTTTGTATTGCAAACTGGTCATTCATTATTACACTCTGGTACATCGGAAACCATCAGAGGGCATGTTATGGATGCTGTGAGTCAGGCCTTGCAACAGGTGCAGGTGATACGAGGGATACTGGAGCGGCGTCGATTCGACGGGTTGTCAGGTAAGGCGCGGGTGACAACTGCGCTCGCGACGTTGGTCACGGGCGGAGTGCTTGCGTTAATGCCAGCTGACCCGGTGGTGCACCTCTACGGTTGGTTCGGGCTGTGCGTATTTGCGGTAATCGCAAACTTTGGCTCGCTTGCGAGCTGGTTTCTGTTTGATCCGAGTGTGAAACGAGACTGGCGACGTTTACTGCCGGTCTTGGATATTGTGCCATCGCTGGTGGTTGGTTGCGTCATGACGGTGGTGCTGGTGAGTTGCGGACAGGCCGATCTTCTGTTCGGCGCTTGGATGTGCATGTTTGGCCTTTGTAACATTTCTGCGCGACACATTCTGCCGATTGGCGTGGTCTGGATCGGGCTATTCTACTTGAACTGTGGTCTGATTTGTCTACTAGCCCCGATTTCGTTCTTGGATCCGTTGCCGATGGTTGCGGTGTTCGCATTCGGGGAGGCTCTGGGTGGAGCGCTGATGATTCGTAACCAAACGCGCAATGTATAGGAAATTGCCATGAAGCACTCAGATTTTTCCGCGCTGCGCACTGTTTTTCACGAGCCGAACCGGTTGGCGATTGTGGCGGCGCTGGCTGCCAATGAGATCGGACTTGGCTTTGTGGAGCTTCGGGTGGACTTGGAGTTGACCAACGGGAACTTGAGCCGCCATCTTAAGATGTTGGAGGAGGCGGGGGTCGTGGATGTGAAGAAGTCGTTTCGCGGGGTAAAACCGCACACGCAGATTTGGGTAACGAGGGAGGGACGTGAGCGATTTGGTACGTACCTGCAGGACTTGGAGAACGTGCTCAAACGAGCCCATGAATCGCTTTCCGTGGCCAGTGATGTTGAGCTCAGTCCGGTACAGGCGTGAGCTGGTAAGATGCACAATGTAGGGATTGATCTGCTGTCTTTCTATGCGCCCACGGAGTACTTGGATCTTGCAGATCTTGCGGATGCCCGTGGTGTCGCTCCTGAGAAGTACGAGATAGGTCTAGATCAGCGGTTGATGTCTGTTCCGGCTGCGGACGAGGATGCTGTCACGATGGCCGCTGCAGCGGCATTGCCACTGCTTGAGCAGACGGATCCATCGCGTATCGGGGCGCTGCTAGTGGGCACGGAGAGCGCGGTGGATCATTCAAAAGCGACCGCAGCTTTTGTGCATCGGTTGCTCGGGCTTCCGGCCACCTGCATGATTTACGATGTGCGGCAGGCATGTGCAGCTGGAACTATCGGCTTGAGGCAGGCTGCGGCGATGGTTGCGCTGGAGCCAGAGATGACCGCGCTAGTGATCGCCACTGACATCGCGCACTATGCGGCCCACTCCCCCGGGGAGCCCACCCAGGGGGCGGGTGCTTGTGCTCTGTTGGTAAGCGCGAATCCACGGGTTTGTCGCGTAGAGCCGACCTGGGGAGTGCACGCAGAGGAGACGTCGGATTTCTGGCGTCCAATCTCGCGGGATACGCCCGTGGTGAATGGGAAAACATCGCTCCTTAAATATTTGGAGTGCCTGCGCGGGGCGAGGCGGCATTTCATCGCCAGCGGTGGTGATGGGAAGCTTCGGAGTCATTGCTTTCACTTGCCCTTTGCTAGCATGGCTCACAAGGCTGCGAAGCAAGTCGCTCGTGATGCTGGGGCTGGCCCGTCGTATCGCGCATCGCTTCAATACGGCCGGGTGATCGGGAATACTTACACAGCTTCGCTCTATATTGCTTTGGCTTCACTGTTAGAGCAAGGCGACGTAGACGATGGTGAGCGCATCGGCATGTACAGCTATGGATCTGGTTCTCTGGGATTATATTTCGCGTTGCAGACTGTGCAGGGATTTCGCGATCACCTGCTGAAGCGCAGCCACACCCAGATGTTGGCGCGACGACATCCTCTTTCTTTAGCAAGCTACGAGGCCCGACATGCGCGGAGCGGTAATCCACCGCAGGAGGTATCGGACAGCGAGAGCCCATTTCGCTGGGTTGGTGTGGATGAACTCAGGCGGATGTACGAGCCGCGAGCTGCGGGGATCGGCGTGGCTAGCGACGCGGCGTGGGTGTCAGAGTCCGGGTAACAGCTTATTGAAGTCTGCCCAGTACTCTTTTCTGGCGCAGCTTTCGCAGCGTGTACCCATCTAGACCGCATCAAATTGGTCCATGATCTGTCGGATCAGTGACGGATCATCCGTAAGAATGCCATTCTCGAAGTTGCACTTGTCTACGCACTTAGCCCCCATTCCGCCACCCGTGATGTTGGCGCTACTGCTGTAAGCGAGATACCCGTCGACAATGCCCGATTTGAAGCGAACTCCTGGACAGAGGACGCGCTCCAAGCCCTGGCCGCGATTAATGTGGGATAGCGATCAAAGTCCTCACGGAAGGCTGGGCTAGGCTCTTTGGCGTAGATCAGCCGTACGGACACGCCGGCATCAATGAGGTCGGCGAGCGTCTCCAAAAATGGCACCATGCGCCGCGCTTTGTGCACGGACATGTCTTTTAAGTCGGCGGTTGCCAACCAGAGAAAAAATTGTGGCCATAGGCACCGACTCGCAGATCACGCGCTCGCAGATCACGCGGTCGTAGATCTCGCGGTCGGTGACTAAATCGTTCAAGAGTGCGCCCTCCGCTCAGGTCGAGATGCGGAAGAGGACGACGTCGCCATCCTTGACTTCGTAATCCTTACCTTCCACTCGCATGAGGCCAGCTTCCTTGGCGCCATTGCGCCCGCCGTGTGCGACTACGTCATCGAAATTTGTCACCTCGGCACGGATGTAGCCTTTCTCGAAGTCAGTGTGGATCACCGCGGCGGCCTGTGGGCCGAGGAGTCCGCGGCGGATGGTCCAGGCACGAGCCTCAAGCTCGCCAACAGTCAGGAATGTGATCAGTCCGAGCGTGCTGTAGCTATGCTTGATCAGGCGATCCAGACCAGACTCCGTGAGACCAAGATCCTGTAGAAATTCAACGGCTTCTTCCGCGTCAAGTTGCGCGATCTCTTCTTCGATCTTGGCGCAGATTGAGACGACTGATGTCCCCTCAGTGGCTGCATGCTCTCGGACTTTTGCGACGTACTCGTTCTCCATTTCCGGTAGGTCATCCTCTCCTACATTGGCTGCATAGATGATCGGCTTGAAGGTGAGGAAACGATAAGACTTGATAGATTTTTTCTCTTCATCCGAGAGTTCCAGAGTCCGCAGGGGGTGCTCTGACTCCAGGTGTGCCGCGACCCGTAGCATGACTTCGTGCAGCACCATGGCATCTGCTTCGCGGGCCTTCGCGCGCTTGGACAGACGTTGGACGGCTCGCTCAGCCTGCTCCAGATCTGCGAGCATGAGTTCTATGTTGATGGTCTCAATATCGGAGAGCGGATCGACGTGTCCATCTACGTGGACGACGTTGCCGTCGTCAAAACAGCGCACGACGTGAATAATCGCATCTACATCTGCGATGTTATCCAGGAATTGATTTCCGCGACCTTCCCCTTTTGAGGCACCGCGGACGAGGCCGGCGATGTCGACGTATTCTATCGTTGCATAGATTTTGCGCTGCGGATTTATCATTTTCTCAAGTGTGTCTACGCGAGCATCCGGCACGGTGACGATCCCTTTGTTGGGTTCGATGGTGCAGAATGGATAGTTTGCCGCTTCGGCGCCAGCTTTGGTCACAGCGTTGAATAGGGTGGATTTACCGACATTGGGCAATCCAACGATGCCACAGGAGAGACCAGCCATAATCGTAGAGTTCCAGGGATAGGGGAGGGGTCAGCAGGTTGGACAGATGCGATCGAGATGTCCAAGGCTGCGCGAAGGGGCGATGACGTCGCGGACGCGGCGTTTGAGTTCGGCGATATCAGGAAATCCGGCATCTTCTTTTCGACACCAAATCAACTGGTCGTTTGCGTGTATCTGAAATGTTCCACTTATGGCAGAGCCAAGCGTGACTTCGTTTAGTTCCTGCTCGAAGGTCGCGAGCAGTTCCTGCGACATCCAGCAGGCGCGCGGGAGCCAATGGCACTTTGCGCAGTAGGCAATCCGGACGTGATTCATGCGTGCAGGTACCAAGTGAATGCATAGCGCGTGGGCGCGACTTCGTACTTCTCGAGCGTTTGCGGGCCGCAACTGCCGGTGCCAAGACCCCGATGCTGGTGGTCAAGTGAGACGATGGTGGCGTCTCTCGGTCGCAACTCACTGGTGTGATTTGCCTCGAATAGATCGCGAGCAGAGTGGTGTAGGGCACTGAATAGTAGGTGCTCTTGGCCGCTAATCTTCAAGGAGTCGGTGGAGTTATTTAGCGCAAGCCAGCGTACGTCAGTTTTCTGGCCATGTTCCTGTGGGTGAATGTAGGGGACGTACTGGTCTGAAACGGTGCTGTGGTAGAGGCCGAGCGGTGCACCGGCATTGCGGTCTGGATAGTTCTCATGCGGGCCTCGGCCAAACCAGCTGAGCTGCTCATACCCGGCGGCGAGCGAAAAGCTGACGCCCATTCGCGCCAGGGATGGCAGCGATTCGTCGCACTGAATCGTATTGCTGAAGGCAATGCGGCCATCATCTAGGAAGCAGATCTGCTGATCCCAGACGAATGCTCGCTCCGAAGCGGTGCAGGCATAGATGCGCTGCAGCTCTAGGACATTTTCGCCGGGGGTTGCGGAGTTCGCAACGCAGGTAAGTGCGTCGAGGCCGGCATCTTCCCAACGGAATAACGGCCGCTCGCGATGACTGCTGCGTTGGCGAATGCCGTCGTTGTCGAGACCGGCCCGCCAGACATTGAGTTCGATGGGAGTAGTAACGGCCACGCTGCCATCGATGCGTACTTCGCAAACTGCGCCGTCAGCGATCTTGAGGCTGAGGCGCCCGTGGGTCAGGCTCTCAGGGAGTAGAGCTTGCAGGCTCGGGGCAGGGGGCGAGGGAGCGGCCAGCTGAAACTGATCCCAGGCAAGTTCATGGCCTTGCTCTGCCCATGACGTGCTCTGGGCCAATGAGAAACGCACCATGAGGTGAATCTCTCCGTCCGCTGGTTGAACGGGGAGATTCAGGCTGATTTGGGCTGACTCTCCGGGAAGAATGGCGGGGACGTCAAATGAGCCGTTCGCGATTTCCTCACCGTTTTGCTGGAGCTGCCAAGTCCCGTTCAGGTCCTGGAGTGGGAGAAAGTATTGGCGGCTGGTGACGAGCAGGTGCTGCGAATCGGCGAGCCACTCACTGATAATAGGCTGCACCAGATGCTTGAATTCCTGCATTGCGGGATGCGGAGTGCGGTCCGGCCAGATCATGCCGTTGATGCAGAACTGGAGATCGTGAATCGGTTCGGCGAAGTCGCCACCGTAGGCCCAATGCCAGGTGCCCCCGGGTTTATGGCACTCGCTTTGGGCTTCTGCCACGAGGTCGGCTGCCGGAGCCTGGTGGTCGCGAATGGGCGCTGTCCCAGCGGCTTGGAGAATACCTTGGTCAACCCAATCCCAGATGAAGCCACCCTGGAGGCCGTGCTTTTCGTGAATCAGGTCCCAGTATTCTTTAAGGTTCCCATTGCTGTTTCCCATGGCGTGGGAGTATTCGCAAGCAACGAAGGGGCGTGGATCTTGGTTTGCATCCGCCCAATCCCTCATCGCGTCGACATGAAAATACATCGGGCAAACCAGGTCATTCATCCAGGTGGCTGCGGTGGCGAACTGCGCTCCTCCCTGCGACCAATCCTTCTTGGTTTCGCCTTCGTGGTGGATGAGGCGGTTGCCGCCATTCTCTCGCGCCCAGCGGATCGCGCGCTCGAAGTTCTCGCCGTTTCCAGTCTCGTTTCCTACGGACCAGGCGAAGATGCACGGGTGATTGCGGTCACGGAGGATCATTCGCGCATAGCGGAGGAACATCGCGTTTTCCCAACGCGGATCGCGGGGCATGGACCAGTAACATTCGTGCGATTCCAGGTTTGCCTCATCCATGATGTACAGCCCGTACTCGTCGCAGAGGTCGTACCACTGCGGGTCATTCGGGTAATGCGAAGTTCGCACTGCATTGAAATTATGCTGTTTCAGGAGTTTAATGTCCTGAATCATCCGCTCTCTGGACACAAACTTTCCGGTCGCATCATCGTGATCATGGCGATTGACGCCTTTGATTAGGACGGGAGCGCCATTGAACAGAATCTGACGGTCCTTGATCTCGACCCGGCGGAAGCCGGTGCGCACGGCGCAGTGCGCCAGCGTTTCGCCATCTTCTTCGGCCAGCGCAACGTGCAGCAGGTAGCGATAGGGCGATTCGCAGGACCATGGCTGGACGGTTGTGAGGTCCATATCGATGGCGGCTCGATACTGGGTCTGGCGATAATGCTGACTGATGGTCTGTGTGTGAGACATCAGTAGCCCACCGTCTGCATCCAAGAGCCTAGCAGTCAAGCAGTAATTCTTTTTGGGGCCTGCCGGGGCAATCTTGCGGTCCGGACCTCTGTCGAAGTTGATCTTGCCGACCACGGAGAGTGCCCCGGCACCGGTCTTCGGATCGAAGTCTCCCTGCGCTGACAGGTCTTCGAGATAGGCGGGTGCCGTTGAGAAGAGAAAGACGTCCCGATAAATCCCGGCCATCCACCAGTGATCTTGATCTTCCATGTAGCTGCCATCCGACCAGCGGATAACCTTCACCGCTAGAATGTTTTCGGCCTCAGTGAGGAAGTCTGTAAGGTCAAACTCACTGGGAAGGCGACAGTCCTTAGCCATGCCGACGAGGGCACCGTTAAGATAGACTTCGAAGCAGCTCTCGACCCCACCGAAATGCACGATGACTCGTCGTCCGCTCCAATCTTCCGGAACTGAGAGCGTGGTTTGGTATAGGCCGGTGGGGTTATCCTCGGGGACGCGTGGTGGCGCGCACTCGAACGGCATGACCATATTGGTGTACCAAGGCCCGTCGCCGGTGCCATGCATCGTCCAATTGCTCGGGACGGGTATCTCGCGCCACTCATGCTCTGTAGTTGGGTCGCATGCCTCGGGACGATCAAAAAGCTTGAAATTCCACGTGCCATTGAGGCTGCAAAACCACGGTGACTCGTTGCGAACTCCGCGACACGCGGAGGTGGCATCTGCGTAAGGGATCAGGCCGGAATGAGCTGGAAGGCGGTTGATTTCCTGCAGTTCTGGCAGTTCCCACCAGCGGTGCGTTACGTACGGGGTGGGCATAGAAGGTTGTCTCTTCAATCAGGCTGGGGTAAGGAGAAATCCAGAAATGTCTTGAGCGCATTTCCAGTGCTATCCGTGAAAAAGAGCCTGCCGTTTCCATGCCTTTGCTTGCCGCGGACCAAATCATACCGATAGCGCCGATCGGTGGTTGCAACTGGAATCGTGAGCGCGTTTGTGATCCAGAGCCCGGTTCGTGAGGTGGCGAGCTTGCGCACTGCCCCCTCGGTAGCCATGAAGAGGTGGCCGCTCTTGTCTAGGTCGAAGTTGTTTTCGACAATCAGGGTTTCGCGAGCCGGGACCTCGACATCGAAGCTCATGACCTGCCCCCTCTTGGCATCGGTGTGGAGGGCGAGGTTGTAGGTGAATACCTCGGCGGTGCCCGGTAGGACGCCATAGCGAAAGAAGTTCGGCCGATCGCCGGAGCGGGCCAGCGCTACGACCTTGAAATACACGTGCGAACCGACCCGCTCCCCGCTAGCCATATCATACTTCCCAAATTCGGTCCACGCACCATGGCCTTCATCGCTAAACTCCCGAGCCGCAAGTTGGGTGCCAGTCTGTTGCCAGTCTGGGCGTTTGGCGTGCGACTCTGCCGCCGAGTAGGCGCCTGCGCCTCCATACACGGAAAACTCAGTGACTGCGCCCTGCTCGCCCCACTTGTAGTGCGTCCGATCCAGCGCGCTGTCTGAGCCAGCATCAAAGATGCGCAGCACAACCTGGCTGGTGCTGGTAGCTGGTACGCGGATGAAAATTACTTGGATTGAGTCGTCTTGGCCCCCTATGTCTTGCCCACCTGGGCCAAATACAAACAGGGACGATGCGTGGTTCATTCCACCTGGGGTCATCTTGGCATTTGTCCCGGCCGGTGGGCCTGCTAGGCAGGTGGAGGCGACTAGTAGGAGCAGTATTTGGCACATTCTCATGGCTGAGTCCTTGAAGTTTTGGAGCAGTCTGAACTGTACTCGGTCTTGAATAAAATGCACACTCGGATGCGCGAGGCAGACCCTGCCGGGGGGAGGCTGTCAGGTTTTGTTTGGCATTTGAGCAAGATCGAGCTATCTTTTAAAGCTAACAATGAGGGACAGGGCGCTCTGTGCCCAATCACAACGCGAGCACAACGGAGTTTCGCCATGGGTGAGATTTTTGATTTACTTTCACGTCACTTCACGCTGGAGTCTGCAAATACCAACATGCAGACCTTGACGTGCGCCGTCGTAATCTGGATGACGGTCGTCATTTGTACGGTCACGTCAATCTGGAGTAGACCGTTTTCTTTCAGTGCCAAAGTTTGCTGGGCAATTATCGTATTGTTCATTCCCCTGCTGGGGGTGCTTTGCTACCTGCCGTTTGCCGCCTCGGGTGAACTCTTTCCGGTTACCGGCTTTTGGCGACCGACCAAGCGCTGACAGGCGCTTAACCGGACTAGAAACAGGAGAAGCGCGACATGTATCAGGACTTTTTTGGTTTTCGGGAGATGCCGTTCAACATCACCCCGAACCCGCGTTTCCTGTTTCTGAGCCCTACCCACCAGGAAGCACTGCAGCATCTACGGTATGGGATTGAGCAGAAGAAGGGATTCATCGCTCTGACTGGCGAAGTTGGATGCGGTAAGACCACGCTGTGTCGCCAGCTACTGAATGAGCTCGACCCTGAGCGGTACGAGACCGCCCTGATTGTCAATCCTCGCCTGTCAGAAGAGCAATTGCTGAGCGCAATTCTGACCGAACTCGGCTGGGCTGGGAGCGTGACCGGTAAGAACGACCTGATCCAGGAGTTGAACCTGCTATTGTTGGGCCGGATCAAGGAAGGCAAGGACATCGTTCTGGTTATCGATGAGGCGCACAATCTCGAATTCGAAGTGATGGAGCAGTTGCGACTCCTGTCGAATCTTGAGACTGATGACCAGAAGTTGTTGCAGATCATCCTCATGGGGCAGCCTGAGTTGCGCGATAATCTCATGGAAGAAAGACTGAGGCAACTGCGTGAGCGGATCCTCGTGTACTACGAGTTGAAGCCGCTTAATCGGTATGAAACGCGTATGTATGTGCAGCATCGCTTAAGTTTGGTAGGCTCGATGGGTCGTCCCCGGTTTACCAACTGGGCATTCCGCGCGCTTTACCGTGGGAGCCACGGAATTCCGCGCCGAATAAATAATATTTGCGATAAAGCGCTACTGTCGGCTTTCATTCGGAGCACGGACTTGGTATCTTACCATGATATACGCCGAGCAGTAAAGGACATTGATCGACTGAGATGAGTCAACGCGAGCTGATTAACGACGCAGTAAATGCGGTGCGAGAGAGGCGGTCTACACCCACTCCGCCACCAAGCGGCCCGCCTTACCGTCCACCCAGTTTTGGCGGTGGAGGGGGAAGTTGGATGCCAATGATCCTCGGGTGCTTTGCGTTCGTCGTTTTGGCTGTATTTGCGGGCGGTATCTTCTACGTCGCATTTCGTCCAGTGGACGGAGGAGAGCACGCCAAGGCATATCAGGAACCGGTGGCTACTCAAGCCATCCCAATCCCTGTTGAAGTGCCGACAACGCCGTCGGCACCGGTGCAAGAGCCTAACTTCGAGCACAACCCGTATGGCGTACCTGCTGCGGCGCAACCCGCCTATCCTGCTCCCTTTGCTGCGTCAGGACAGCAAATAGCTCCCACTCCTAGGCCGCACTCTCAGCCTGTCTACTTTCAGCAACATCCTTCCCATGCTCTGCCCGCCTCAACAAGTCATCAGCGCTCGCTAGCGGAGCGAAATTTTGTTGCGGATCGAGGCGCGCCGGCTGTCAGTCAGCCAGCCAAGCGCCGTAGCGAGCATGCGGACGTGAGGATCGGCGAAGTAGAGCGCACTCTCCGTGCAGATGAGCAGCGACCAGCACTAGAAAGTTCTCGTGGTATCGGCGCTACGTTTGACGCTGTCGTGCGACACGTGATCGAGAAAGAAGTTGAGAAAACGCCAACTGCTGCCACCAAGGGGTATGGTGCAATCACTGGCGAGGTCGTCAACATCTACAACGGTCAGGTAACCATCGGTGAGAACGTGATGAATGGCGGGCTGAATCGGGGCCCGGCCGTCGCCGGGAATCACCAATACGGCTACCCTGCTGTGGGAATGATGCCGCAGAATCCAGTAATGCCGCAGTATCCAGTCATGCCTCAGAGCCCGCAGCTTCGCTCAGGAGTGCCTGCTCAAGGTGTTGTTCAGCAAGGCCTGCAGCCGATGTTTGCACAGCCGCAGCCAATGGTGCCTGGATATCCGATGCAGTACTATTACCCAATACCGATGCCGGGTTATTCCAGTCCTCAGTACTCGCAGTCTGCGACGCAACATACGGTGCCTCAGGTGCAGCCCAATGAGGCTTTTGCCAGCCAGGATCCCGAGTTGGACCATCTGCAGCAGGAAAACCTTGACTTGTTGGCGACGCTGCGTGGAATTAGCGAGGATCTGGGTCGCAACGCCGCAAGTAGCGCATTTTCTCCCGATATCCCGGGTGATGCAAGGCCGGATGCTGGACTTGCGCCTGCGGTCGGGCCCAAGGTTGTCTCCGGCGTGAAGCCGTCGCGGACCATGGCCCTTGATGCGCCCCCACGTTTTCAGGATTCTTGGGAAGACTGGGAGCGGGCTGTGAGTCGCGGCACCACCAGTGAACTTGCCGGCAGCGAACCGTTTCTGAGTGACTCGTTCCTGACTGCAGACCAACTCACAGCTGCCTTTGGGGCAATGGATGCAGCGCAGGCGACCGATGACGCGATGCCTGACTCCGGAAACGGCGTATCATACAACACATTCTTCCGCCGCGAAGATAAGAGAATCTCGCCGGGATTCCGAGCTGGTCCCTTGCGCCTTGAGGTCTTTGATACCCTCCTCTCCGCCCCCGGGAAGTTCGACCAAAATCTTGTAGACGAACAGTTTCAGCCGAGCGAAGCGAAATTTCGTCTCGGGAATCTGTTTCTGGATGCCAGCCACATCACCGTTGGTGCTGCCTGGTCTGACAATTTTGGAGACGACTATGATGGCGAGCCGAAGGATGCTGGCATGGTAAGCTTCGTCGCGTTGGAGGATGTCGCCGGTATCATTCAGCTCTCAGAAGGCTTTCAATGGTCGGTTCGTGGTGACTTCGTTTGGCTTATTAACGACGAGATTGGTGGGGCGAGCGGCTTCGGTTTGGATAAGGACGTCGCGGACATGGCCTTCGGGAAGGGGCAAAGCGAAATTTTCCGGACCGAGTTCTCACAGGAAGCGCGCGCAGGCGGCTGGGACATCCTGATTACGAACGAGTTGATGATGGGCGACGCTGGAATAACGGGAGAATTCGATGGTGAGTTGTGGAGCCAGTTGGAGTTGCTCGAAGAGCGTGGCTTGGATGTTGACTCCGCAACTGAGTTGCGTCTGGACAGCTTTATGACGACGGGCAGCGTCGCGTCCTCTTTGAGTCCGGTGAATCGCTCGCAGACGCCCGCGGTTTCCCGGTTCGACAGCCGGAGTGATATCGAAACGCGCATTATGCAGAATAATCTGGGCCTGTATGCCGAGAAGGTACTTCCCACACAGACGCGAATCAGCAGCTTGCTCTGGCGTCAGGACATTTTGGATACTGGTCTCGACCAAGATGTCACCGAGGGCGAGATCGAATCTTGGAGTGAAGGCTGGACCCTTAAACTTGATTCCCAGCGTGATATGCGCTTCAAGCCTGCCCTTACCTATCAACTCGAGCACGATAACTTGGATGAGGACTGGCAGGAGTCAGCAGTTGCATCCTTCACTGCGCCTCTTACCGACTATATCTACTCTACCGGTAGTATGGGCTATACCAGATTTCATGGGGTCGATCAAGGCGAAGTGCTGTCCGACCTCCACGTTTCGCATCAGCCCAATCCCGATTTAATTCACAGCGTCAGCTACAGCAGAACCGTGATCGAGCCGAAGCATGACATTGCCTCGGTGATTCGCTACTCCTTGCAGCAGCGCCTCGGGCCGCACTGGCTCGCATCTTTTGTTTCCGGTCGGCAGACAGTCAAGACCTTGGCTGACGGCGGAGATAATGACGAGTGGACATCTGTGGGCAGTATTACCTTCACTCCCGGGCGGCGTTTACGTATGTCGCTACGAACTGGATATAGTGAGGGTCATGACGGCCGGCAGACACCGTGGGATTATCAGTTCTCAGGCCGGTATCAATTCCGCGACAATATCGTGTTCGATTACACCCAGACTTGGCAGGACTACAATTGGGATAGCGAGTTCAACGCTCGGCTTCAACGTGGCCGCCTGGAAGCTGCATATCGCTGGACGGCAGAAGAAGCCGACAGCCCAACTCAATCGCGCGCTGAGAATCTATTAGTGTTGAGCTATAAGGTGCCGTTGCATTTCTAGCTGAATTCTGCTGAGGCTGGATGTGCATAGTGGTCTGTTGGTGTTCAGTTGACATCCCATTGCCACGGGAAGAGAGTCGTATTGCCCAGTCTGCCTTCATCTTCCTATGTGATCGGACACTCGGCTAGTAGGGACTTGCCACGGGCTACCTTAGAATTTCCCGCCTCCAGCCCCCCGCCAAATCGCGACGGGCTTTAGGGGAGTGTCGTAGAGGGTACCGTTCATCCCCGGCAAAGCATGCGGGGGGCTGTCGATAGGGCCGCCGTGTTGAGAGATCGAACCCTCGAGCCCTGCAATTAGCCCGTTGGGTCGCTTTGCAGCAGGCTCTACTGGCAGGGGACCCCGTCAAATGAAAAATAGCTGGAGCATGAAGCGATCCCCATTGTCACACCTTCGAGGTAGCCGAACGGCTTGGCACGCTCGCCAAAGTTGGGAGAGCCTTTTTTATGGCGCGGGCGCTGGTTCGCAGTCTAAAGTGCTCGATCGGTTACGGTTCTGGCTTGTTTCAGCCCGTTGGGACTGCCTAGATTGCCGAACAATCACAGCGATGTGGTGGCAAAGTTTTGAGTGCCCGTTCTGCTACTCATTGAAAATCTGGTTATCAGCGACCTCTGGAATTTTTGCCCTGAAGTCGTTCTGCAAAAGCCAGAGGTTGCTAGCTATCAATACGTTGCTCCGACAGGGCCCAGGCCAGTTCTTGAGTCCGGTCTCTCTCTCCCCCAAGGCACAACAGTAGTGGAGCGGCACTGTGGAGATCTGAATCTACGGTTGGAGAAGGACTTGACCTCTCCAGGTGCTCGCCCTTTCAGGTTTTCCGTTTCTAGGGCGAGCACAGGCGGATCTGGGTTGTTCTGAATTTCGCTTTCAGCTGTTGCAATTAAAGTGCCGTCAGTTAACTTACCCCAGATAAATCTCAACAACTGTATTCGGGAGACATATTTGATGAACCTAATCAACCTCAAAGCTTGGCCGTCCTTTTTCACCATCGGCCTCCTTCTAGTAACGGCCTCAATAGCAGAGGACTCACTCGATGATCCTTCCCTGACTGGCGAATTGAGTGCAATCGATGGGCCTCTCGCGCTAGACTCTTCGATGGAATCAATTCAGGAGCGAATTGCGGCGAAGAGTGAAGAGCGTAAGGCCTTGAAGAGTGAAGTTGTTTATATTCGCCACAAGATCGCCTACATCGAAGAGAAACTCACGAGCGATGACCCCTTGGATGCTGGCACCCGGGAAACGCTGACTGCAGAACTGCGTCAGTGGCAGGATCGCTCAGCTAAGGCGGAAGATGACTTGGTGCGGGTGCAGGAAGAACAGGCCGAGCTGTTTCGGATAATTGAAGAGATCAGCATTGATGTCGATGAGCCGGTGCTTCACGGTTTCCGCCTAGCGATCGCCGTCGCCGAGGATCAAGCATACAACGGCGAGTACGAAGTCCGTCCGACGACTGGGAATCTTGTTCTTCCTGGCCTGCCACGGATGTTTGTCGTAGGCAAGACGACAGCACAGATCGCCGTAATGATTGCTGACGAACTTCGGGCTGCGAATCTCATTGCCGGTGCACAAGTGAGCGTAGATGTAACCTATCGGCCTCCTGTTGCCTCGCCTGGTCAGACAATGGTGACGCCAGAGCCCAAGATGCAGGGGCAGCCAGTTGGTACGTCGATTACCTACGGTGCCAATGAGTTCGGGTTACCCAAGCCAATGACTGTTGATGTCCTCTACTTCTCCGGCGAGGTGATGCAGCCAGGCGCTTGGAAGATTCCGGGCGACTTTGAGAACCCCACACTGGTGAAGGCACTGCTCCGCATGCGTCTTACGGACAAAGCCGATCTGGCTCGAGTTCGCGTACTGCGTCTCGTTGGTGGTAGTGGCTTGGTGGAAGAGGTTGACGTGTCCGCAATTCTGCGTGGCGAGAGTCAGACCGCTGATTTTGTCGTGCTTCCTGACGATGTCATTGTTGTCCCTGCTAAGGGCGCGGGTGAGAACATCCTTTATCTGTCGGGTGAATTCGAAAAGCCAGGCGTATGGGAGATTCCCACAGGGTTCCAGCCTACTCTTGCGCAGGCTCTGTTGCGCGTGGATTTGAAAGACCTCGCCGATCTCGAGGCTGTTAAGGTTGTACGGATGACTGATAATCGAGCAGTTGTCGAGGAAATCAATGTAGTGAAGGTGCTGGACGGCACCGGTCTGACAGCCGATTTCGAGTTGCAGCCGAAGGATATCATTACGGTTCCAACCAAGAAGTCAGCAGAGAACGTGCTGTACCTCTCCGGGCAGGTGGACAGCCCCGGCGTGTGGGAGATTCCCGCTGGCTTCGAGCCGACCATCGCAAAGACACTGTTGCGTGTGAAGTTAGGCGAATTTGCTGATCTTAGCCAAGTTCAAGTTTTGCGCCTCGTGAATGGCAAGGGTGTCGCCAAGACGATCGACGTTGCGCGGATCCTCCAGGGGCAGGGACTAGTTCCCGACTTCAAACTGGAGAACAACGACATTGTGACCGTGCCTGTGCGAGGCTCCAAAGTTGCGAAAGAACGTCAGATCTTTGTGCGTGGTGAAGTCGGCAATCCTGGCGATCAGGGCCTGCCAATTGATCCAACCGAGGAAATGACCCCATACATGGCAATTTTGATGGCTGGTGGCCCAACGGCCAACGCCGACCTGATGAATGTGGAGCTTGTACGCACAGAGAATGGGCAGACAGTACGTCGCCGCGTCAACGTGGCAGCAATTCTAGCCGGTGAGGCCTCGGATGAAGTGATGCGCCACAAGGACGTCCTGATCATTCCTGGCAAGAATCGCACGAAGCGCGTCTATCTGACGGGCCGAATCAAGCAGCCTGGTATTTTGGAGATTCCACCGAACGAGAACCAGACACTGTACGCATCAATCGTCCATCGTGGCGGATTCGATCGCTTTGCTAACTTGCGCAAGACCTACGTTCTGCGTGATACCGGTGATGGCATGCGTGAACGAATCCCGGTTAATATCAAGGCACTACGAAACGGATTCATTCCGGACCTCATCCTTGAAGATAACGACATTGTTGTTGTGCCCGAGAAATTCTTCTCATGGGGCGGCGACAACAACTGATCGCATCGCTACTAGAACGGACTGACTGAACCCCCTAACGGGGCTTGCTGGAGACTATTTGCATGGAACAGAAGCGTAACGGCGTAAGCCTAGTTGATCTGCAGAGCTACCTCGCCATGGGGTTGCGTCACTTTCGCCTGATGGTGTTATTGATGTGCCTGGCTCTTGCTGCAGGTCTTGCCTATTACATTTTTAAGCGCCCGGTCTTTCACGCACGTTCGCTCGTGCAGGTGGAATACGAGCATCGTCCCTTCACCGATGACGACCTGTGGAGTGATGCTGAGATGGAGTATGTGCTCCGGCAGTTGAACTCGCCCCATATCTTGGAACGTGCCCTCGCTGAGTTTGGTATTGAAGCTAGCTATTCTACGATTCGCAGCAAGTACATCAAGCAGATGCGCTCAGAGACTAACTCTGAGGGTAACATCGTAGTTCGGGTCTGGGCGACTTCCCCAGAACTTGCGAATAACGCAGTGTCGACAGCGATCGACGTTTTTTATCGGTATCGCTCGGAGAAGCGCAAGCTGCAGCGCAAACAGCAGATTCTCGTCTACACCGAGGAAATGGGGCGCATGTTGCGTGACATGACCGAGTTTAACGACCGGATGCGGGCCTTTGTGATGTCCAGCCGTTTGCCGGAGGTTGAGGCAAGTATGGAGCGCTTGAAACAGGTGCCGGAGCAACTACAGCAAGTGCGGACCCGCCTTGCGATGTTGGAGCGTGCGCAGAGCGAGCTCCGCAAGGAGAACAAGACTGTTGCAGAGCGTCTCTCAATTATTGCGACGCTCGACGTAGGGCGTACCTTGAAGCCCGGTGAGGGTATTAGTAGCCTCGGTGATGGTGAGGAGGACGGAGTTCTTGAGGTTGACAACGACGTGATCGTTACTCCATGGATGAGCCAGAGCAGGATTACCGGTTGGGAAGAGGACCATAAGGCACTTGAGGAGCTGGCGGTAAAACGCGAGGAACTTCTGACCCAGAATTATTTGGCTCTCCACCCGAAGATCGCGGCATTAGACAACGAGATCAAGGAACTGCGTGAGGGCCTCGAGGGGATGCTGAACGGCGCATCTGATCAGCTTGAGTGGGAGATTTCCAAGCTTGAGGCGCATCGGACAGACCTTGAGAAAAAGATCCCGATGAACCGCGCCGCGATGAACAACTACGAAGCAATTATGTGGGAATTTGAGCAGCTGGGTGTGACTGAATTCCCGTGGAAGGAAAAGTACCTTGAGATGGCTCGGAAGATTGCGGAGCTTGAGTATGCTGCCGAGACACCATTCGCGACTCGACTGGAGTATATGGGTATTTTGGACCGCAGCCGCCACGCCGTGTCACCGAACCGCGGTAAACTACTGGTCATGTCCTTGGGTATGGGGCTTGCGCTTTGTGTCGCATTTGTGTTTGTCATCGAATATCTTGATCACACAATTTCGCGCGTAGACAAAGCGGAGCAGGTTCTCAGCATGCGTGGTTTGGGGATTGTGCCGCAGTTGCCGAGCTCGCTTACCGATGTGAATGAGATTCCATTGCTGACGGACGGCGAGTCTGAGTTTGGCCGCGCCCGAAGCTCAGTACGAGAGACATTTCGCGTGATTCGTGCCAACATCATGGAAAGTCGAGATTTTGAAGGCGATCGCCAGGTAATCATGGTAACGAGCTCAATTCCGAAGGAAGGAAAGTCCCTAGTCTCCTCCAATTTGGCTCTGAGTTTTGCCAGTGTGGGCGAAAAGACGCTGTTGATCGACGCGGACATTCGGCGGCGGAGCTTGAGCCGTACCTTCAACCGTGGCTCTGGCCGAGGCTTGAGCGACGTGCTCAAGAACTATACAACACTAGACGATGCTTGCGTGCTGACTGACCACGACTACCTTCATCTGTTGGCTGCTGGTACCCTAACCAGTCAGGCACCTGAGTTGCTGGCGGGGGCTAATTTTACGCAGCTGATGCAAGAATTGCGTCAGCGGTATCAACGAATTATCTTGGATACACCACCCATTCTTGGGCTTTCTGAGGCATGTGAGGTCCTCCGCTGCGTGGACGGTGTCGTTCTGGTTATTTGGAGTGCCTATACTCCAATGCATCAAGTGAAAGATAGCACAGCGTTGATGCGCGCTAATGGTGCACGCTTCTTCGGCTTTGTTCTGAATCGTCTTGACCTGTCTGGTGCCAAGAACTACTATCAATACTACTATTACTCCGATTACTATTACCGTAGCTACTCGAGCTGATAGCTGGGCTCGGACGAGCTTATGGGAAGCCCGCTGGCCTCGGCTCGCGGGCTTTTTCGTGCAGTCGGCGGAGGCGCGGTTGGTCATGAGCCCCAGTAGAGAACTAAGGGCCGCCATCGCCGGGCCGGGCCTCTGCTTCTTGGATCTCAATAGTTAGCGTGAGAAGCCTACCATGAATGAACAATGCGAGCAGAACCAAACAGGTGCTTTGGGTCGTTTCTCTGTGTGCTCCGAGCTTTGTGACATTGCGCTGCACTTCATAGGGGACATGGGCTAGCCAGCCAGAACTCTGCTATGGATTTTATCTGCATCAGCCTTTTCCTGATTCTCTTCTATTCTCGGCCATGGGAGTGGAACAGCTTTGCGGCGAGCCTTGGACCTGTTACGAAGGTCATGGCAATTGGCCTTGCGGCTATGCTTTACCGCAAGCTCAATGACAACACTCTAACCGTCAAAGGTCTTGTGCGGACCCCGCAGGATTGGGCGATGGTAACGCTGATCTTTTGGATCTGCTATTCTAACGACGATTGGAATACAGCCTGGGATCAGGTGAACAGCCGCCTTGGTTACTACTTGCTCGCCGCGCACGCACTGACGACCTGGCGGCGCATTGAGACCTTTCTGTGGGTATGGATGATCATGATAATCTTCATCTGTGCCATGGGCGTGATGGGATATTTCGGCGTCTACGATCCGTTTGGCTCCTACCAGAAAATCCACTCTGTATGGAAGGGACGGTGCGGACTGAACCTGGCGGTGTTTGCAAACCCGAACGCTTACGGGCACAGCGTGGTGCCAGCAATTCCCATCATTTACTATCTTGGAATATTTCGCCGATTTATCGTGATTCGAGAGATTACGGCGCCGCTATTTATCATGCCGGCTTGGGCATTGTGGCTTACCGAGTCTAAGGGGAGCTTTCTGAGTGCAGGTGTTACGACACTCGCAACCATGGCATTCGGTCGGCCCAAGGTCGTCCAGGCAGGGATACTTATCTTTGCGTACGGATCGGGAATGTCAATTATGTTGCTGCTCCCTCGAATGGGTGTGATCTCTAATCCGAAGCAGGATGCCGGTATTCGGGGGCGAATTAAGGCACAGGCGTATGCCTGGGATGTCCTGCAAAAACAGCCAATGGGCGTGGGGTTTGAGAACTTTCTGCCGACCCATAGAATCGATGTGGAGGTTGAGCGAAATCTCGCGATCAAGAAGGCAACCTACATTCACGAGCAGAGGCGCCAACGGCGGCAGAAGCTGGTGAAGAAATGGAACGCGCAAATCCGCAAGATCGAGCGCAATAAGCAGATGGCGCCGGAGACGAAGGAGCGGGAGATCAACCAGCGAAAGAGCTGGATCGACGCGAAGCGTTTGGAGGAGATTAAGCGGGACTTCGAGTTTGGTAAAATTGAGTGGACGGAGGTTGAGGAATACAAGGCGGTTACGTCCCATAACTCCTATGTCGAGGTTGGGGCAGAGTTAGGCAAGAAGGGCTTGTATTTCTGGCTGGCGATTCTGTACTATTGCTTGAAGAGCCTGGTCTTGGCGCGATGTCAGACTGACCAGCAGGAGCGTATTCGTCGTCTGATGTTCGGGATCATCTCGTCGTACTTGTGCTCGTCTTGGGCGACAAATATTTCCTATCGAGCAACGTTCTTTCTGCAGACGGCAGTCATCAGTGCATTTCATTACCATTATCACAATCCGCAGGACGAAGAGTTGGTTGCCAGTAGTGAGACTGGGCTTCAAGCTGTGCCGCCGGAGGGTACTCAGGTTACGGTAGCGGAGGGCGGAGTAGAGGAGTCTGGCGAGGTCAAGGAGCCGCTCAACCGGAAGCGTTTGTTGCGCTCACTGATCGTGGACGGTGTGTTGATTTACGTCTTTTACCGGTTGGTGCTTAGTGGCTGGAAGCATGTAGCGTTTGATCTCTAATGTGGCGAATCACAAGTTCGTCGGAAAAATGCTGGAGGGCTTTTCGGCGCTCTATCGCACTGGCGACATCTCGCCGATGACCCAGCATCGACTTGTGTCACCAGCGCACCGGAGCATCCAACATGACTCCCGCATTGGACCTACTAATTTTATGATTTACCGCATCAAATGAGACGGGTTCTCGCGCTGTTTGGCAGCAAGTTCCCAAGGGAAAAGGAGTTGGCTCGATGATTCGTGCTCTGGACAAATGGCTGGTTCCGTACCTGCGACGCCCCCGGCGTGCGCCTGTGGAGATTACGGATGTCATGATCGCGGTATGTGATCATTTTGAACCGTTTCACCACGCGTCGCCTGGCGAGGAGATGGAGAGGCTGGCACGCTGGGAGGGCGAGTTTCCCGAGGTAACCGCAGGATATACAGACAGTGATGGATTAGCTCCAGCTCATACATTTTTCTACCCCATTGAGCAGTACAATGAGCCGGTTCTGAGTGCTGTGGAGCGTATTTGCAAGGCGCACCATACTGAAGTCGAGATTCATTTGCATCACAGTGGAGATACTGAAGAAACCTTGCGCGAGAAATTGCGGCAGGGGATCGAGGATTTCAGCCGCCACGGGTTTCTGCCGATTGATGCGGAGGGGAATACGCGCTATTCGTTTATCCATGGGAATTGGGCGTTGGATCACTCGCATCCAACGATGGATCGTTGTGGGGTGCCTACGGAGCTGACGGTCTTGCGCGAGACGGGCTGTTACGCAGACTATACGTTTCCCTCGGCGCCAGACCCGACACAGCCGCCAATGGTGAATGCGATTTACTATGCCGAAGATACGCCGGAGCCGTGTTCACACCATCGCGGGCGGCTGGTTAGTGAGGGCACATCGTCACTGCGTGACGCGAGGGATCATTTGCTTCTGATTAATGGTCCCCTGGGCTTTAATTGGGGGAACCGGAAGGCGGGGGTTATTCCAAAGATTGAGAATGGTGAGGTGTCGGGGACGAACCCAGCGAATGCGAATCGTCTGAAAGTATGGCTTGAGCTGGGCGTGCACGTACAGAATCGGCCGGAGTGGGTATTTGTCAAGCTGCATACTCATGGTGGGACACCGCAGAATATGAAAACGCTTCTTGGTCAACCGATGAAGAGTTTTTATGAGCATCTAGCGCAGCAGTTCCCAGCCAAAGGTCCGAGGCGGCTGCATTATGTGACAGCGCGTGAGATGGCGAATATCGTTCACGCGGCTGAGGACGGCAAAGAGGGCGATGCGGGGCAGTTCCGGGATCACCTATATACGCTGCGATGAGAGCTCGAACGGGAAGTGCGGCGCGGTGTTGGCCGCGCTTTTGCGTGTTGGTAGTTGGGTGCGCGGTGATGTGGAGTACGGGCGCGACTTACGAAGTGCGGCAAGAGAGTGACTTGGCGCTGGTCCCGTGGGGGGGGCTCCGTGGCGGTGATGTTGTCCGCATCCATTGGCGCGAAGCGCCGTACCAGATGAAGTGGGTGATCTGTGAGCGGGGAAGGCCTGACGCGCCGGTTTCCTTTATCGGTGTGCGAGGCGAGAGCGGGAAGCGGCCCCGCGTGTGCGGCGTCGATGCAAAGGTCCCACGGGGCTTGGATTATTGGGGAGAGGAGCGCGGGGTGATCAAAGTTGGTGGCGCGAACCGTCCTGAAGACGAGGTCCCCGCACATATTGTCATTCGTGGCCTCGAGATATATGGGGCAAACGGAGGCACGGCTTTTATCGGACGAGATGGCCCGAGTTGCTACAGTACGAACGCGGCAGGTATTTACATCGAGAAGGGGACGGATATTCGCGTGATTGACTGCCTGTTGCGGGATTGCGGGAACGGGTTGATGTCATCCTATTTGAGTGAGCACGTCCTAGTTCGTGACTGCGAGATCTATGGGAACGGGGTGGGAAAGGGGATTTATCATCACAATGTCTATACGGAGAGCCGGGGGATTCGGTTTGAGCGGAACCGGTTGGGCCCACTGCGGAAGGGGGCGCGAGGAAATAACTTGAAGGACCGGTCTGCGGGAACCAGGATTCTCTATAATCATATTAGGGGAGGGAATAGACTCTTGGATCTTGTGGACAGTGACCACAGCGAGGTGCGGGACTTCCCGGGCTACGGGACTGCGACCGTCCATGGCAATGTGATGATTAAGATTGCCGACACGAAGAGCTGGCAGGTGATGCATTTTGGGGGCGACAGCGGGGAGATGGGCCACTATCGGCAGGGGCGTCTCCTGTTCACGCATAATACGGTCGTCAGTAAGCGCCGGGTGGTTCTGGCGCGGATGGAGAAGGGAGAATTGTTGGGGCGCAATAACGTGATTGCCGTGGGGCCGCGCAGTGTGTTACATGACGGCGGCGTGATTCGTGAGTTTTCGGCCTCGTGGCTTTCGCGTGGTTTTCGAGGCGCGTCTCCGCACGCGAGGCTTCGCGGAAGCGAGCCGTCGCTGCAGAAGGATTATTGGCTGACAGTGGATGCAAAGGGGCGCGGACTGGCATTCGCTTTGGAACCCAGCTGGGGCTTGAGTGGGGCTGCAGATCTGGGCGCGATTTTTCGTCCGGGCTCATGAAGGTTCTGGTTATCACGAGTTTGTACCCGGACCGGGCCCAGCCGACGCATGGGATTCATAACGCACGGTTGGTGAGACACTTGGCGCAGACGCATGACGTGCGGCTGATTATTGTTCGGACCCGTCTGCTGGGATGTTCCAAATCAAAATTTTTTCCCTGTAAGGAGGACGAGGAGTTGCAGCCAGCTGTGGGGCAGGTCCGCTATATTCCCAAGATCGGCTCATTGGTGAATCACCGTCTCTTCGGTCATGACATCGGTCCACTGCTGGCTGCAACTTTGGACGAATTCTCTCCAGATGTGATTTTGGCACCGTGGCTATTTCCGGACGGTTGTGGTGTGGTTCGTGCATTGGGTAGTGTGGGGGTTCCTGTTGTGATGGTTGCTCAAGGAACGGATGTGCATCATTACCTGAAGATGCGGCCGCGACGTAAAGCGATTTTGGAAGCGGTGAGGATCGCTGGCGGCACAGCGACGCGTAGCAAGGACATTGCCGAGCAGTTGGTGGCTGCTGGTGCGCCCGCTGATCGCGTGCGCGCGATTTATAATGGAGTGGATTTGTCGCAGTTTTCGATGGAAGGCTGCGCGAGGCGGGACAAAGAGCTGCTATACGTGGGAAATTTTTATGACGTCAAGAATCCACTTCTTGCGATTCGAGCCCTAGCGGTTCTACAGTCCAGAGTACCCGATTCAGAATGGACGCTTACCATGATTGGGGATGGGCCGTTGCAGAGTACGGCTCGGACGCTGGCTGCTGATTTTGAGGTCGCAGAGCGGGTGGTCTTTGCAGGGAGATTGGGCCCCGAGGCAGTCGCGGCGAAGATGCGAGACGCAGAAATGCTTCTTATTCCCAGTCGAAATGAGGGTATTCCAAATGTTTTGCGCGAGGCTTTCGCCTGCGGGACGCCCGCGGTGGCAACTCGAGTGGGCGGGATTCCGGAGATTCTCTGTGACGCGCGGCTGGGGGAACTTGTGCCAACAGATGACGCCGAGGGAATGGCCGACGGGATTGAAAAGGTACTGGGCCGGTGTCTCGATCGCGACTGGATCCGCGCTCATGCGCAACAGTATTCGTGGGCAGAGACCGTAGAGGCTTATTCATCGCTCTTCGAAGACGCGATTCGAAAGACGCCGACTGTTTCCTGATTGCCCTTGGGCCCGCGAATAGGGGAAAGACAGAGGTCTATGTTTGAGAGACCCAGAGTGGCGGCAAAGTCAACAATCTCGTCGACTACGCGCTGCCGAATGGACTCGTCGCGGACTACGCCGCCTTTGGCCACCTCTTCACGACGGGCTTCGAATTGCGGCTTGATGAGCAGGAAGAACCACGCATGCTCTGCTGCTAGTTGGACTGCCGCGGGTAGAATCCTTCGTAAAGAGATAAAGGAGACATCGGCGGTGACGAGATCGACTTGTTGGGGGAGGTCGGAGGCAGTCAAGTGCCGCGCATTGGTTTTCTCCATGCAAACAACTCTGGGGTCTTCGCGGAGTTTGAGGTGCAGTTGGGCTGTGCCAACGTCTACCGCATAGACTCGGGATGCACCGCGTTGGAGCATCAAGTCGGTAAAGCCGCCGGTTGAAGCACCGATGTCCAGAGCCACGAGTCCATTCAGCTTTGGGAGATGTGCGTCGAGGGCTGGAAGGAGCTTGTCTGCTCCGCGGCTTACGTACGGATAAGGTGCCTTGATGTGAAGTGGTGCGTCCTCAAGGATCATCTCGTTAGCTCCTTGGACCACGTGGTCAGAGCCCACGCGGACCTGTCCGGCGAGAATCGAGCGTCTTGCCTGCTCTATGGATGGGGAGAGGCCTTTTTGCACCAGGAGTTGGTCGGCGCGGTGCTTCTTATTCACCTCACTTGCCGTAGCGACGTTGTCGCTTGTCATATGATTGCAGAGCCAGCAGTAGATCGCGCCTGGAAAACGCTGGCCACAAGCAATTGCAAAAGTAGTACTCTGCGTAGGCTGCTTGCCAGAGCAGGAATCCAGAAAGGCGAACTTCGCCGCTGGTGCGAATCAGAAGATCGGGTGGTGGCTGGCCAGCGGTGTAGAGATTTGCTTCGATGTCATCGCAGGAGAATGAGTCGATCGCATCTATGAACGGAATGCCTTGGGCCAGTTTTTCGCGAAAGTGCTCTCGGCATGAGTCAGCAATTTCCTGGCGGCCTGCGTAGGCGATTGCGACGTTGAGGGTGTAACTATCGTAGTCTTGCGTGGCCTCCTCAGCGATCTGAATTGCCTGCTGCAGAGAGTCCGGGAGGGAATGGGTGCGCCCGATGAAATTCACCTTCAGCTTCTTCGCGTGAATATCCGGGTCGGTGGCCATCTCGCGAACCTTGGTTTCGATCAACCCAAAGAGGCCACTTACTTCGTCGTCGCTCCGCCCGAAATTCTCGAGAGAAAAGATCCAAATGGTGATGACCTTGGTATCATACTCAACACACCAGTCGAGGACCTGCCTGATTTTGTCCGCACCGCGGCGATGGCCATCGACGATGCTGGCGAGGGCGTGCTCGCGGGCAAACCGACGGTTTCCGTCCAGGATGATGCCAATGTGGTTGGGTTTCTTCCAGTGTTTCGAGCGCTCGTGGAGTCTGCGTTCGTTCTGGGGTTTTCCAGATGATGCAAGAATGTGTTGGAGTGGGTTCCAGACCATAACTGTCTGCTGCTTTTGACAGCAGTCTATCCGATGAGTTCGTAGACAGCCTGAGAAAGTGAGAAGCCTTTCAGGTCAATTGCGCCAACTGGGAATGCTTCCATCTGGCCTTCGATGAGTTCGTGACAGCGCTGGGATAGAAGGATCTGCCCGCCAGCTGCCTTTCCGCAGAGCCGCGCGGCGAGGTTTGTGGGGACGCCGATCGCGGCATAATCGCGCCGCCCTTCGAATCCGATGGTCCCGAGCGAGGCTTCTCCGGAGGCGAGGCCGATGCCGAGAGCAAGGTCGTATCCCTTTTTGGACCAGTTGGAGCGCAAAAGCTCGACATGGTCGCGAATCTCGAGTGCCATTTTTGCTGCTTGATAGGCGTGATCGGCCATGGGTTCTGGATCGCCGAGGAATACCATCATTCCATCCCCTGTGAAGCGCTCGAGGGTGCCGCGGTATTTGAAAATGATGGGGCCGACGAGAGTGTGCAGTTCGCGAATGGTGGCGATTACCTCTTGCGGTGTTGCGAACTCCGTAAATGATGTGAAGTTGCGCAGGTCTAGGAAGACGATGGTGATCTCGCGGCGGTGTTCCTTGAGGATATCCGGATTTTCGGAGAGTATGCCATCTACGAGTTGGGGCGAGAAGAACCGGCGCAGCCTGTTTGCCTTTTCCAATTCCTCAACCTGGATCAGAACCCGCTCTTCCAACATGCTGTTAAGGTCGTCCAATTCCAAGTTTACGCGTCTTAGCTCTGCTTGAGTGTCGTGAATGCGGAGCATGGATCGGACACGTGCTAGCAACTCCATCGGACGATACGGCTTGCTCAGATAATCGTCTGCGCCCTCTTCCAGGCCTCGCACGATGTCTTCTGTTTCCGCTTGGGCCGTAACAAGGATGATCGGGATATGAGAAGTGCGCGGGTCTCTTTTGAGCTTGCCGCAGGCAGTGAGGCCATCCATTCCGGGCATGTCTACATCGAGCAGAATAAGATTGGGCTGGTTCTGTACGGCAAGTGCGATCGCCTCAATTCCATTATAACCGGCGATTGTGCTGTACCCCTGCACCTTGAGGTGTGCTGAAACCACTGTGACATTTTCGACGCGATCGTCAACAACTAGGATCGTGTGGCTGGGTTCGTTCAAAGCTTCTCGCATTGCAGTTTTGGGCCACTAGAAAGGTGGAATTTAGCGTTTCCTGAGACTATGACAAGCTGTTGAGAATCAGAGTGTTGTATTGTTGCGAAATTAGTTTGTGTCTGTGGTGGGAATTATACCTGGCACGCAGACTCCGGCAGTAGGCCAGATGACGTGACCTGTCCTGCGTGCGATGCCAGAGTTCGCGGAGCCCGATTGCGATCTCATCAGCGCTGTGGCCGACGAGGAGGCTGGGGAAAAGAGACAGTCTGTTTTGCATGGCGCCCACATTCGTTGAGATGATCGGTCGCGCGGCGGCCATCGCGTCGATTGCCACGAAGGGCCCCGCTTCCTCGCCAGAGGCGATGATGGTAGTGTCACAGTCCCGCAGGAGTTACCGTATTTCTCTCTCGGGTACCTGTCCTGTAAACTCGATGGTGTCGGTCAAGTCGTTCTCCAGGCCAATTTTTGCAGTAGCTCATGCTCGGGATCATCGCCACGATGCGGAGAGCGGCTGGTATGTCTCTTTGGGCCATTCGAAATGCCCGGATGGCAATGGCAAAACGCTTGTTGGCATGGAGGCGGCCGATAATGGCAAGGCGGAGCGTGTCACCAGAGACCGGAGGCTCGATTTCGAGAAGGGCATCTTCGTGCAGGGTGGTCTGCTCGACAGTGTGCGCGTGCCTCTCATAGGAGAGGACGGCTGACAGTGCCACTCGATCTTTTTTGGAATGGACGAGGATGTCAGCAAGCTTTGGCATTGCTTAGCAGAACTCTGCGTAGTGGGGCGTAACGTTGCGCTTCGGTGACTAGGCTGGTGAAATGCGCGGTTGCCGGAATGGACCGGCCTGCAGCAGCATGGATAGCGCTGGCGAAGAAATCGCAGGGCTGACCAATCAGCGCGTCCGCTGCAGGTCCGTCCCAGAAGTGCTGTCTGATAGCTCATGGCCTCGGACGCACCCGGCAAGGGTTGCCGCACCCCGGCGCACTGGAGAGGTCAAAGCAGGTTTGGGAGCGTGACAAGCGCCGCGCTACGGATCTGAAGTGCCCGCACCAGATCGCTGTCTGGTGAGACTTTAGAGCTGCTGAGGAACGTGACAGTTGCGGACTGTGCAAGTGCGCCAGCGATCATGCCGATGAGGCATTCCAGTCCGCCGAAGGGGCCGGGGCGAGCGTCGAGAATGATTTTTGCTTTTGTTCATTTCCCGGTAAACAATGTCTGTTTTTTTGCAATTTTCGCTGTAACCTAGCAAAATAAGGTGAGATAGCGCAAGAAAACACTTGGACTTGCATCACGCTCTAGGTATGTTGAGGAGTGAAATAGTAACATTTCTGATAAATCTAGGTGGATTTAGGTGTCGGAGTTGGAAGCTGCAAACCGTCCGGTGTTCGGCGGCAAGTTTCAGTACGCGTTGGATAAGCAACGTCGTATTCCTCTTCCTGCTGGCTGGCGTCGGGAGTTGGGGGACGCGACTTCGTTGTTGATGGTGCCCCGCGAGAACATGCAGATCGAGGTAATGACGGAAGAGTTGTTCCACGAACGAATGGTGCCGTTCGCTGCGCGGCTGGGCCTGCGCGAGCGTGCGCGGCTGGGGGCGCTCATGCATCGTTCGCCGCTCGACAAGCAAGGGCGCATCACGGTCTCTACGCAGCTATTGGAGTTGATCAAGGTTGAGGAGCAGGTGGTGCTGATCGGATCTGTGCAGTCGATACTATTAATGAATCCGGCGACCTGGACGATGGCAGACGATTCAATCGAATCGATTATGTTTGGCTATGGGCAATTGGAAGCTGGAGGGCAGTTTGGATGACAGCCCCGCGCCCACCACATCAGCCAGTGCTCTTAGAAGAAGTGATTGAGTTGCTGGCAGTTCGTCCTGACGGACGCTATATCGACGGGACTCTGGGGGCCGGCGGGCACACCGCGGCCATTCTCGAGCGCGAGCCAACGGCGCAAGTACTGGGGATCGATCGCGATGATCGAGCACTCGGCGAGGCAGTTGGAAGGCTGACGCCATACTCTGACAGGGTCATGTTGCAGCGTGGTGAGTATGTGGAGATGGGCGAAATCGCCGCGGCCATTGGCTGGGATGGTTGCGATGGGATTCTGCTTGATCTGGGCGTGTCCTCGATGCAGCTAGATGAGGCCGACCGAGGATTTAGTTTTCAGGCAGATGGTCCATTGGACATGCGAATGGACCGCCGCCAGCGGATGACTGCGGCAACGCTGGTGAGTACGCTGTCTGCGGATGAGCTGGCTCAGGTGTTTCGCGAGTATGCAGACGAGCCGCAAGCCTGGCGGATCGCGCAGGCGATCGCTAAGCGCGCAGAGCAGCTGCCATGGGAGCGCACTGGTGAGCTGGCGGCATGCATCCGAGACTCGGTGAATTGGGCGCAGCCGAAGCGCTGTCCTGCGGTTGTGCGTTGCTTTCAGGCCTTGCGGATCATGGTGAATAACGAGCTAGAGGCGTTGCAGGAGACGATGAGCGATGTGGTGATTCCGCTGCTTAACCCCGGCGGGCGGCTGGTTGTGATTAGCTTTCACTCGCTCGAGGACAAGATCGTTAAGGATACGCTGCGGGCGGCCGCAGCGACCTGCATCTGTCCGCCGCGAATGCCGCTCTGTGCCTGCGGGAAGCAGCAGGAGTTGCGCATTCTGACTCGAAAGGTGGTGCGCTCATCAGAAGAAGAACGTGACCGAAACCGCCGTGCCTCTTGTGCACGATTGCGGGCAGCTGAGAAGTGTGAATTAAAGGAGGTGTAAGATGGCTGGTGATGTAGTACGGCGTCCGAACGGACGCAGGCAACCGAAGAAGCAGGGCGGATTCTGGGGCTATCTGATTGGGTCTGTTCTTTTTGCAGGAGTGTGTTTCTGCGGGCGGATTTATCTGGAGGCTCAGGCGACGAAGATGAACTCCCAGCGGCAGCAATTGCAACTCACGCTGGAAGATGAGAAGAAGCTGACGGCAAACCTTTCTAATCAGTACTCTGAGATGTGTATGAAGGAGGATATCACGGTGCGGGCTCGGGAGATTGGGATGATTCCGCCTGATGGGTCGAATGTTCGGGTGTCCTTTTTCTATATTGAGCAGCCGACAGTCGCGAATGCAAAGTAATGATGTGAGGGCGGGGGATGGCTAAGTCTAAGCCACGACGGTCTGGCGCCGGGGACCGCCGAACGGAAACAAACTGCCGGGGCGCGATGGTGTTTGCCTGCATGATCTTGGGAGCGTGCGGAGTTTCAGGGTTCGCGTTCCACGTCCAGATTAAGAAGCATTCGACCTATTTGGGACAGGCGCAGGCTCGCTATATGGGGAAATTGAGCCGGACTGGTCAGCGTGGGCGCATCTACCTGCAGGGTAGTGACACGGCGTTCAATCTCCTAGCGGGAAACCAGACGACGCAGGATATCTTTGTGCAACCGCACAAGATGCTTCGCAAGACGACCAAAGAAGACATTCGTGACGAGATGGTCGACGGGCTTGCCTACATGCTTGGTGCGAATGCGCAACGGTTGGACCGCAGGATTCAGGCGGTCCTAGATCGACGGGAGCTGGCCAAGACCAATCGCGAGATAGAGTCGATCGGGCGAATCTCGGTAATGATCGGCGCGGACGTTGCTCTGGCGCAGCAAGTGAAGGCGATGTCCGAGATGAACGGCTGGGGCGGGATTGTTTTCGAGGAACGGATCAGTCGCTACTATCCGAAGGGAAAGATGTTGGCGAATACGCTTGGCTTCATCAACGCTGAAGGTGTCGGGCAGCATGGTATCGAGAGGGCATTTCAGGATGAATTAATGCCAGCGAGCGACACGCAGTTCTACGAGAAGACCGCCAAAGGGCGCCCCGTGATGCGCGACGCAGTCCCAGAATTGAAGGAGCTCGACGGGGCATCAATTTATCTGACGATCGACGAGGCCGTTCAGGCGATTGTGGACGCTGAGCTGGTTGAGCTTGCTGAGAAGTTTGCGCCCAAGCACGCCTACGCGATTATGGTTGAGCCGAGTAGCGGCGCGATCATGGCGATGTCCCAGCTGCCTGCTTACGATGCGAATGTGCGCAGTGATGCGTCGCTGTTTCCGAATCGCTTGCTTGAAGATGCCTATGATCCGGGATCTACGATGAAATGCGTATCACTTGCCGGAGCGCTTGATTTCGGCGTAGTGGATTTGGATACACTCGTGGATTGTCACAATGGCTACTGGGGGGAGTATCGGCTGCGCGACACCCATGATTATGATGAGCTGACTGTGGCTGAGATCATCCAACACTCCAGCAATATCGGAACGGCGCAGGTTGCGTTTGCAATGGGCACATCTGGTCTTTATCAGACGCTGCGGCGGTTCGGATTTGGCGAGCGCACTGAGCTCTCCAGGCTGTTTGAGCAAACCGGTAAGCTGCGTCAGCTTCACCGCTGGGATCGATACAGCATTACAAGATTTCCGATGGGGCAGGGGATTTCGGCTACGCCCATGCAGATGGTGCAAGCATACTGCGGACTTGCCAATAGCGGGGTGATCATGCAGCTGCGCCTGGTGGAGCGCATCGTGGATCCGCGAACGGGCATCACCACCAAGTTTCCACAGCTGGAGAGGCAGCGCGCGGTGCGTCCGGAGGCTGCGCACAAGATGGTAGAAGCGATGAAGCTTGTGGTTTCCGATGGCACGGCCAAATTGGCGCAAGTGCCTGGTTTCGCCGTAGCCGGAAAGACCGGCACGGCTCAGAAGTGGGTTAATGGCGCTTATAGTCATTCGCAGTATTATGTGTCGTTTGTTGGTTTCGTTCCTGCGCACAAGCCAAAGTTTGTACTGCTGGTTGCTGCAGATGAGCCGACCAAGCGCAGTTATTATGGCGGCACAGTTTGCGGGCCGACCTTCAGCAGAATTGCGCAACGGTGCCTCGACTACCTGAACGTGGCCCCCACTGTAGCCGAGATAGCAGACGAGCCATAAGCGCATGCTATTCGTTGCGAGAATCGCATGGAATTAGTGTGGCGAGTGAGCCCAGCTGTCGGGGTCGTGATAGCGATGCAACAATCTAATGACAAGCCAGCATGGCGATTGCCGGCCATCGCTGGCCTCATTTTGGCCCTGGCAGCAAGCGCCGCGGGCGTCGAAGTAGTGCGTGGCCCCTACCTGCAAAGCCTGCACAGCGCAGGAGTGACAATCTGCGCGCGGGTTCGCGAACCCGCACCGTTGATTGTGACAATCTGGAGGGGGGACGAGCTGATGCGCCAGATTAGTTCTCGCTCTGCATTGGACCATACTTTCACTGTGGACGGGCTAGTGCCCGATACGACCTACCAGTATTGCCTGCAGTTTGGGGACGCAAGGCGGGAGTATGTGAACTTCCGGACAGCGCCCGCGAAGGGTGCCGCCGCTAGAATCTGGGTTATGGGCGACGGCGGTACGTCCTTAGTTGATGCGCGGGCCGTGAGAGATGCCTACGAGCGCCGGAAGCTCGACCCAACGCTGATCCTGATGCTCGGCAACAACGCCTATCCAGATGGCACAGACGCACAATTTCAACAGAGTGTGTTCGACCACTTTGCTCCCCGCCTGGCGGAGACCCCATTCTACTCAACCCGTGGAAATCATGCCCGCCACGCTGATGTCTACTATCAGATTCACGTGAATCCGAAATCCGGGGAAGCAGGTGGAGTCGCGTCTGAGTCGGAAGCCTACTACAGCGCAGATCATGGGCCAGTGCACCTTGTCTGTCTGGATTCCTCTGGTACTCGCCTTGAGACGGATGGGAAGATGATGGCCTGGTTGCGCCGAGATTTGGCGGCCGCCCAGTCACCTTGGGTGATCGCGTTCTGTCATCACCCACCGTACTCTGGAGGCAGCCATGGCTCAGATAACTGCGCGGATAGTGGAGGGCGCCTATGTCAGCTTCGCGAGAGATTTATCCCCGTCTTGGAGGAGTTCGGCGTGGATCTGATGCTCACGGGACATAGCCATGCCTATGAGAGGACAGGCTTGATTCACGGTCATTATGGGCCATCTCGGACGTTTGCCCCGGAGCTTCATGTCGTCGGTGAAGGTGCGCCCGGCAAGAACGGTGTTCGCTATCGAAAAGCACCTGGACGTGCCGCTGGGACGGTCTACGTGGTAGTCGGGAGCAGTGGTAAGCTGATCCCTATCGGCAAGCCCCATCCCGCCATGGCTGTTTCGATTTCCGACATGGGGAGCATGCACTTAGACGTCAGTGCGACCAAGCTGACGGGCTCTTTCGTCGACAAGAAAGGTCGCGTTCGCGATACGTTCTCGATCACCAAGGCTGCCGTTCGCCAATGACTCACGGCATATTTGCTGAAAGGCTTTTTTCTTTGCAGGTGGTTGCCGCAACGCGCTATGCAACTATTGTTTTCGCTTGATCCACGTGTGAGGACGAAAAGTCATAGGGACAGTTTATGGAGCAGCTTGCATGACAAAGCGAGATTTGGTATTACGAATTGCGGCCCAGAGTGGCCTTAACCAACGTGATATAGCTACTGTCGTGCAGCTGATGCTCGATAACGTAACCAATGAGCTGGCGGCAGGGCGCGGCGTGGAGTTTCGAAACTTTGGTGTCTTTTCTGTGAAAAAGCGCGCTGCTCGTATTGGGCGGAACCCAAATATGCCAGCGCGAGACGTCGTCATTCCAGAGGAAGCAGTGGTGAAGTTCAAGGCCGGTAAGACGATGAAAGAGCGCGTTGGTAAGCTAATTGAGCACAGCGATCCCACGTAGCAGGGTAGCGATGGCAGGCAGGCGTTACGCGCTGTCAAGCCCCGCTATCCGCTAGCAACATCAGGAAGATCAGCCTTCGCTAGTGGCACAGGCGAACGGAACCGACTAGCGTACTCATTTCATCCACAACAGTTTCCCTGATTTACCATGGCCGACAGCGAAATTTTTGTCAGCGCCGACGAAGCCGGTGCCGCAATACGAGTTTTGGGAAAGGGCAGCTTCAGCTGCAGCCGAGAGATCGCCGCGTACGGGCTCGAAATGGTGCGGCGGCAAGTGCCTCGCGTGATCATCGACCTTGCCGCTTGCACCGGGATGGACAGCACGTTCATGGGAGTGTTGGCACAGATCGCATCACAAGGTCGCGTAGGCGGCTGCATGCTGGCGATTGCCAACGCAAACCAAGAGCGCCGTGAGCAACTCGAGGAACTTGGCGTGCATCGCATTGTCTCGTTCATTGACCGTGACCTAAGCGGCTTGTCTTGGAGAGTGCTTGAACCTGCCGATACCTCGCGACTGGCGCAGGCTCGTACCGTGTTGGAGGCTCACGAAATGCTGACCGAGATTGATGCGGCCAACATCACACGCTTCAAGGACGTCGTTGAATTTATCCGCAAGGATATAGAGAATCTTTCAGAATAGTAACTTTCTTTAAACAGGAGACCCACATGTTCCCCATTCGCCCAATTCTCGCTGCTGTCGTACTCGCCGTATGTACCTGCTCTGCCCAGGATTCTATTGGATTCGTTGATATGGAACGAATCTTTCAGGAGTTTTATAAGACGGTTAAGGAAGAGATTAAACTCCAGAAGCAGATGGACGTGTACAAGCAATATGCCGTTGCTCTCGAGTCCTCGATTGGGGAATTGCAGCGCGAGGCAAATAAGGCGCGCGATGAGTCCCTGAACCTGGCACTGAAGCCAGAGATTCGCGCTGAGAAACAGGCCGAGGCGCGGCAGAATTTCATGGAGCTGCAGGACAAGAAGCGCGAGCTGCGCGAATACCAGAACGACAAAAAGCGTGGCCTGCGTGAACGCTACGAAGAAACCCGCGCGCTGTTGGTTGCGGAGATCGCAGACATTGTCCAGCAGGAGGCCAAGGCCCGTAAGCTGCGCCTAGTACTTGACAGCTCGGGAAAGACCTTGAATGGAATTCCGGCGTTTGTTTATTTTGAGCCAGAGATGGATTTCACCGATGCCGTGGTGGAGATCTTGAACCGTGGCCATCACGCGGAGCTCGAGGAGCTCCGCGAGCAGAGCAAGGAGCTCGATAGCCGCGGCGGATTCGGCGTCGGCAACTAGTCGCTGCCGTAGTGGAACAAACAGTCGAGGAGATCGCCGCCCTAGTCGGTGGCAATCTCCAAGGGAATGGGAAGCAAGTTGTCAACGGTGTTGCATCTCTTCGGGACGCAGGCCCTGACGATGTATCCTTCCTGAACAATCGCCGTTACTTGGGCGACCTAGAAGGCACGACAGCTGGCGTGATTCTCGTGAGCGACGACCTTGCCGAGCGTGCAAGCGCAGGGGGAACGCGGTCGATCATCATCTGCGGTGACCCGTCTGCTGCGCTCGAACAGACTTCCGGTGCCCTGTTTCCGGCGCCCCCAAAGGCCAGCTCCGGAGCACATGCAAATGCGGTGGTAGACCCGTTAGCTATCGTTGCGGACTCCGCAACAATCGGGCCCAATGCCGTCATTGAGGCAGGCGCATCCATCGGTGAGCACACGGTGGTCGGGCCCGGTTGTGTTGTGGGCGTGCGCGCTGTAATCGGTGATGACTGCCTGCTACATGCAAACGTTACGGTTGCCCACCATTGCCGCATTGGAGATCGCGTGATTCTCCAGAGTGGATCAGTAATCGGTGCTGATGGTTACGGCTACCATCAGCGGGACGGGAAGCACTACAAGATTCCGCAGATCGGAATTGTTCAGCTTGATGATGACGTCGAAATTGGGGCCGGAGCCACAGTGGATCGCGCCCGTTTTGGGCGAACATGGATTAAGCGCGGTACCAAAATCGACAACCTAGTCCAAGTCGCCCATAACTGCGTACTGGGTGAAGACTGTCTAGTGGTTGCGTTGACTGGGATTGCCGGGAGTACTCGCATGGGAGACTCGGTGATTCTTGCCGGAATGGTCGGCGTTACCGGCCACTGCGAGATTGGTGATCGGGTAACAGTCGCGGGCCTAAGTGGTGTGTTTTCTTCGGTGGAAGGAGAGGGGCGCGTCCTGATGGGGACACCTGCAGTGGACCGCATGCAGTACCTAAGGCAGGCCGCGTGCGTGCGAAAGCTCCCGGATGCGATGAATCGGCTTAAGGAGCTTGAAGCTCAAGTCGAGGAGTTGAAAGGCCGCCTCGAGGGCAATCCGTAGCAAATGAAGGTCGTGATTGTCGATGACAATCCAGCAGACAGGTTTATGCTTCGCGATACGTTGGCGGAGGCTGGATTTGAAGATGTTGTCACGTTTGCGTCTCTGCGTGATGCACAGACTGGCCTTCAAGAAATGATGCATACGCATTTTGCGGACATCGCCTTTTTGGATGTGCAGCTACCCGATGGAAACGGATTTGACCTATGCGAGTGGCTCAAGCAGGAAGTCTCTTCCTTTTTTCCCGTGGTGATGCTGACCGGGATGGACTCCCCCGAAACTCGAGCCAGAGCCAGTCGGTCCGGAGCAGATGCGCATCTCAGCAAGCCCTATCATCCTGATCTGCTTCTGGCGCATCTGCGTCGACTCCTGACCCGTCGCCTTGCAGTCGATCCCATGGTCACCGTAACCCGCGGCATTGAGCGTCTTCAGCAGGACGGAGAGTGCATCCAAGATGTGCAGGTGGGGGGCTATCCTGTCGTGCGGTCATTATCATGGACTGGTGCGACATCGGTGCATCTGGTCAAGGATGGCGATCACACGCGGGTGGTAAAGATTCTTGCTCGGTCGGCGTTAGGCAGTCCCACCGAAGAGGCATTTCGTCGGGAGACAGCCTGCCTTGCCGCTCTCTCTCATCCGCACCTCGTGTCCGTCATTGGGCACGGTGAGCTAGACGGTGCTCCGCACTGCCTGATGGAGTTTGTCGATGGGCACGATTTGCACCGATACGTGCGGATTCATGGGGCGCTGACTGCTACCGAGTGGCAGTCTGTGTGGCAGCAAGCGACCAGCGCACTTGCCTATCTTCATGAGCGAGGCGTGGTTCATCGAGATATTAAGCCCAGCAATCTGTTCCGAGCTCACAGCGGCCACGTGAAACTAGGCGATTTTGGCGTCGCGCTCGCCGTTGGCGGTGACGCTGCCATTGCTGCAGGCACGCCGGTTTATATGGCCCCTGAGCAATTTCGCAACGGTCGTGTCCATCCTTCTGCCGATGTGTATAGCTGGGGAGCAACAGCCTATCAGCTGGCCACTGGACACCCGCCTTTCGCGGCAGATTCCCCCATGGGGTTGCTCCATCAACACATGTCATGCCAGCCACCTGCGATTAAGCGCGATGAGCTTAATCCCACGCTTGTCAGCCTGGTCGGTTGCTGTCTGGCCAAGAATCCGGCTGAGCGCCCCTCAGCTGTGGAATTGGCGGCAGCCGTTGCGGGTAGCGATATTCGCTAAGGGGTCCAGATCCAAGCGGCTTCGTTGGTGCCGAGAGATTCCACGCGCCGAAATGCCCGGTGGATTGGGTCCCAGGCCCAGGCGATGAAAGGAGGCGCATAGGGCCCGTCTCCGATTGTTCCAGCCAGGTTCCAGCCTGATTCGAGCGCGGGGGCGGAGGAAGGGGTAGGTGCCGCGATATAGGGCACGATTGCTTCGCTTGTGCAGAAGACCCAGGTTCCTGCACCAGCTGTCAGGGCTGTCGTGCTGGTGAGCTCTCCTTGTGACATAGCGTAGCCAGTGGGGAACGCGATCGTTCCGAATGTCTGGGAGATGGTGTCGGGGGAGTTGTGAGATCCCGTGAGTAGGTTCCACCCTGGCTGAACCTCGAATGTAGGGCGGACTGCGCCCACAACGATGCGAAGATCAGCTTCGGAGAACTGCCCGTCCGCGTCAGTGATACGGTAGCGTACCAGTTGGTCATTAAACTCGGCAGCCAAGGAATGAATGGCTCCAGGTAGGAGATCCAGCGTGAAGCCGGATTCAGTGTAGGCTGTGCCTGTCTCATCGCGAAGAACGCTGCTGGTCAGTGTGCTCAATAGCGAGAAGGTGTAGAGCGACTCGGTGATGCCCGCTGGCTCATCAGGGTCTGTCGCGGTGACCGTGAACGTTGCCGATGTAGCAGGCGCGTCCAGTACTACTGTGATGGGCGATGTGACTGGCGGATCAGGCTGGGCGATGACCTGAATCGTCACGATTCCGGCTTGCTGGGCACGATCATCCCTTGCCGAATATACGAACGAGTCTTCCCCGAAAAAGTTTGAATTTGGCGTATAGCGCAGACTGACTTCGGTTGCACTGCTTGAGATGGAAATCAGTTTGCCGTATGCTGGGATATTTACCCGAATCTCCGGCGTGTCGCCCGGGTCCGGGTCTGCGGTATTGAGGGTGATGGTCGTTTGTGAGTCTTCCAATACCGTAACCGTCAGGTCCAAGGCAGGGGGGATCGTATTCTGGACGGTTCTGACCGGGGACTCTACTGGCGTCCCACTCAGTGCATCAGCGCCAGTGCGTGTATCCGTGGGGGTTACACGCACAAACCACTCGCTGTCTCGCAGTGCCGTGCCAGCTGGCAGAGTGTGAGTGCGGCCCTCGATAATCGTGGTGCCGGACCACAGTTCGAAGCCGTCATTAGCAGTGGCGCGAGTAAACCACTCCACGGCCCCGGTTGCATTCTCAGAGTCACCATCGCTATCTAGGTACTCGTAGGAAAACGTCAAGTCACTGGTAACGAACAGGGCATCACTCTGTGGAAGCAGCGTGACGTTGGTTGCCTGAGGCGCACTGTTGACATCCGTCACTTGAACGAAGAAGCTCGTGGTCGCCGGAATATTGTGGGAATCTCGTACTTCGACGGTTACGTCGAGCAGTCGTTGGCCTCCAGTCTCAGTCACCACAGTGTGATCAGGCGTGTAGATGTAGGTACCATTTAGGACCTGGCCTGGCCCGGTCGTTACGGTGTAGGTGTGGGTATCCGGAGGTATATTCGCGAGGTCAGGGTCAGTGAGCATCAGGGGCACCGAAAGGAGCTGCCCCTCTGCAACTTCTTGCTGCCCAATTTCGCCCAGGCTCGGGGGATCATTTACGTTCAAGACTTGGATTGTGACAGCAGATGTTACGGTGGCGATGCCGTCGGATGCTTGCCAGGTTAAGGTCACTGATCCCGCGAAATCCAAAGGTGGCTGGTATAAAACCGTGGTCTGAGGGTGATCTGGGCGCCTCCGGGAGTTGAATTGGCTGAGCGAACCGGTGAGGGGAGGGCCGATGATTTCTACGAGTAAGTCGTCGGCATCTGGATCTGTGGCGGTGAGGGTCACCGTCAGGGCGGTCTCTTCAGGCGTGTTCAGGGACAGCTGTTGAATTTGCGGCAGTGCATTCGGACTTTCCCCCAAGTCTGTATGAAAGACCTGACGTCTCCCGTTCAGCAGCGATCCGAATCCAGAGGTCGTTGACGCCCAGGCACAGTAGCGCCCATTCGCAGACAACGTCGAAGCGGTTACGTCTGCATCAGCATACTGTATCCCGGAGAATGATGCGGGCATTGCGGAGTTCGCACGCCAGTTAAAGCGCCAAGCCTGGAGGCTTGCGTCCGTTTGGGGCGGAAGTGTTGCCTCCTCCAGCGGATACTCGCTGCCAGTGCTGCGGACCATGAGAAAACGCCCACTTGCGCTGAGCGGTCCGGTGACGGCGGTATTGCCCAAAGTGCGGGTCGTTACGACGTTGTTCGCCATATCTGCCACCCGAGTTTCGGTGCCCGCCTGAAAGCTGAGGTATCTGCCGGACTGAGAAAGCGCTGGGGCCCTTGCGTCTTCACCTGCTACTCCGACCATCTCCCAGTCCTCAGAGTCAAGATAGCGCAGCCAAATCACAGCATTCGGGAGGGCTGAGTCGCCAGCAAGATTTGCTTCTGAGGAGAAGGCTATCCAATTCCCATCTGCGGATAGCGCAGGATTGTGGGCGTGGGCGTCTACGGTCTGTGCGGTGTCAAAACGATCACTTACAAGTGTGACAGTCTCCATACTTGGCTCCCATAGATAGACGTCCTGCAAGACGTCCTGATCTGCCGCGATGAGGTTATCCTCCGTGACAAACAGGACCCGCTCCCCGTCCCCTGAGATCGCAAGTCTGTCGGGGAAGGTGGAAGCTGCAGTCAATGCTGCAGTGACCCAGCGACCGCCGACCTGATGCTGGTGCAGGATTTGCTGCCCAATGATGTAGGCAATGGAGGAACCATCACTCGACATCTCCACCTCGCTGGGCAAAGCATCCAGTGAAACCGTTGTTCTTGCCTCGAGGTCGCGGAGCAGAAGCCCCCGGTTCTTATTTTGGGTGAGATTCGTTGCCTCACTGGCAAACACGACTAGTGAGCCATCACTGCTGATGCCAATCGTGTCGTCTGAGCTTGCCGATGAAGCGTTCCCGGGGGGCTCGCCGTCACTAGCACCTAAGGACCGATCTGCTGTGCTTGCAAGTTGCACCGTAACCGGGGAGTTCGGTGTGACGATCGCGGTAACGATCGCGGGAACAGACGTAGAATCCGCCTCGTCTGTCACCACGTAACGCAGGCGAAGCGCTCCATGAAAGTCTGCAGCTGGCGTGATCTGCAGGGGAAGCATGGTATCCAGGATCACGGTATCCGTCGATGTCAGAGCGATTCCATGTGCGTCGGTGATAATCGCGATGACTGCGCTGGGCAGCTCCTGAAGCTGGTAGCGAAGTGCAGCAGCCGTCGTTTCGTGATCAGTGCCGGCCAGTGGCAGATCGCAGGTCGTCTCAGGAAGGCAGCGGACTGTGAGGTCCGCAGCGAGCGGCCGCTGATTGAGATAAGCAGGCCCACGGTCCACGCGAAATAATTGGCGTGAGGCGGTGGCGCTCCCCGTAAGATTATCTGACTCGGAGAGAAAGCCGACATAGCGCCCGGAATTTGAGATGACCGGCCAGTCACAGTCTTCATCTGCAGCTTCGCCTCCGGGAGTCTGCGACAAGAGCTCGATGGCGCCACTGACCAGGTCCTTCAGATAGATCTGAAAGAGGCCATTCGCGCCGGGAAGATTTGCGCCATTGGATCGAAAGACCATAAAGCGGCCAGCGCTGTCTAGATCAGGTCTCTCCGAAGTTCCATCGATTTCCTCGCCGTTGGCGCCAAGCGAAACACGCACGGTCTCCTCGGTGTCGATTCGATACCGAAAAATATCCGTGGTTGCGTTCAGATCGCTTGGTACAATGAGAGCGTCGTCACATTGGAAGAGCACGACAGTTCCGGCCGCATCCAGCCTCGGGAACGAAGCTGGCGTGGTTTGCAGGCCCAGGTTGTCATCCCCCGCCGTGAATCGGCTATTCACTCGGCGAATCTCGTTGTCCACCCACACAAATACGTCCTTCAAGTTGACAGTGGAGTCGTCTGGCACAAACCCATTGTCGCCGGACTCGAAGACGATCACCGCTCCATCATCAGAGACGTCGGGGCGCGAGATGCCTTGGGGGATGTGCCCAGCTGGCGGGTGGTTTCTCTCGGTCACTATGTGGGCAGCTTGTGTCTCAAAGTCGTAGCGGAGAAGATCAATGACCCCGTTTGTGTCACTGGGGAGTAGGAGGGTGTCTTCCAAGCCGGTGACCAAAAAGCGCCCACTGCCAGCAATCCTTGGGTGCCGCAGAGCGCGAGCTTGGAGGTTGAGCGGCTCATATGAGGTGGGAGTGTCGACGCTGCGCAGGAGGACCGTGTGCGGAGGCGTGGGGACAAAGCCTTGGTAGCGAAGCTCAAAGATCCTACTGCCACCGACCGCAACTCCGGCCGCTTGCCCTTGTGGCCCTTGGAAGAAGAAGTCCTGGCTTTTGCTGATAGCGCGGATTGTGCCGCCAACTTCCTGCTCGAACAGATCCCAGGTGTTTGGGGCATCGAAGCTGTAGGCCGGATCAAGATCAGGCGCTTCGGAAGCGAAGATGACCTTCCCGTCATCGAGGACGGCGATGTCATGCGCGTCCGCAATATTCCCGGTTCGCCCTTCAGCCGGACCGAAGTCCGTATCCGTAATCAGCTCCGCACTTCCCAGTGCGACGACTTGGACAAACAGTAATATTCCGGCAAGGCGCATGGGATGACTTCGATTCTTCTGGGGGCGTGTCGGGGGTACTACGATGATTCAGGTGCAGTCTGACGTAGAAACAGAAACGGCCCCACAGGCAAAGCCTAGGGACCGTTATCTTAACAGACAGGGAAGCGTGAATGGATCAGTAGCGCATGAACAGGAAGAAGTTCCCGCTTGAGCCGTCCAAGTCTGCTTCGACGTGGTCTGTCTCAGCCTGACCGAAGGTATAATCGTAACGATACTCAGCACCCACGCCCCACTGCGCGTCGAAGACCATCTCAGCAGCCAGATTGACGTAGCCGCCAAAGAGAACGTCGAAGCTCTCGTCGTCGTCGCCGGTGGTTGAGTAAAGTTCAGATCCATCGTTGAGCCACGTCACGGTATCGGACTGCTGGGTCTGAGTGAAGGCGAGGTTGACGGTTGGGCCGCCGCCAGCAGTGAGACGGAAGAAATCTGCATCGTAAATGGCCTTCATGCCCAAACCGAGCGTGAGAACATCGACATCAAGTTCAAACTTGCTCATGCCTTCAGTAGTTGCCCGCCCGGCTCCTTCACCAGTAGCACCGAGGGAGCTGTTCGGATGAACGAAAGCCCCAGTAGAACCATTGTTGGAGGTCGGGGTGTAACGGTCGGAGGTGGTTGTGCCTGCTCGATTGGCCTTGGTATTTGTGCCGGTATAGTTTAGGGAAAGCTCGACGGCAATCTCTGATTCTCCTACTTCACTGAGAACGTGTTCCATCGAAAGGGTCACGCCAGCTTCGGAACTGAGAGTTTCGCTCTGGTTGCCTGATGCAGAGACGCGATCGAGCGAGACACCGCCCACGCCGTCATTCTGAACATTAAGCGAGTTGTCCAAGATTAGGGTATTGTCCTGGATGTCTAGGTAGTTTGCCGCACCATTGACGTACTCGCTGGTGCCAAGTAGGGGGTTCGTGAAATCGTAAGATTTCATATCAATGTCGCCTAGTTCGCGGTAGCTGACGCCAATCTTAAGCGCCCAATCGCCCTCTCGTGCTGTTAGCGGAAACGCTAGACATGATATCAACAATATTGTAAGTACAATTCGCATGGTTTTTCTCCTATTTCGTCAATATACCGAAAATGTAGCACGTCGGCTCGTCAATCCCAGCAGAATCGGTCAATCTACGTGGATGCTCAGGGCTGTGGTACGTTGATGATCACTGCCCAAGGACTCCATGGCCCGGTGCTGTCGACAGTCACTGCGCGAACTCTCGTGTGAGTGTGTGAGTCAGAAACGCGGTACTGAGCCGGAACTGTGAACCGCTCGTCGTTTGACCGTGGGTCTACCACGCCGGGGGCTGGACGGGTGTCATCTGGAAGAAAGGTCAGGGAGCCAGGATTAAACGTACGGAACTGGTATTGCAACGAGACAGCATTGGCGAGGTTGATTTGGACCTCTGGCCAGATTGCCAAGAGGTCTTCTGTGGTCGCGACACCAGGTGCTGTCCCACTGTCAAAACCAGTGTACTGAGAAACGCTGGTCCAGAGACCGCGTGCTCCGTCGGTGTTGTACGGGCGGGCCTGGAAAATGTAGGTCTCGCTCGGTGTATTCAAGGAGGCGTCCTCGAGGGTGAACGGGAAGTCGCTTACTGCAACGCTGCGGTTGCGGAACGCAACTGACGAGTCGGTCGCCTGGTAGACAAAGAGGTCGACAAAGTCACCAATTAGTGTATCAGACGCGAAAGTGACACCGACCACGCCGGGAGTGGCGGTCAACCCAGCGATAAACGGTGCAGTCGAGGACGGATCGCGTGTCACGGAGAAGTAGGCACGATCACTCCAGCTGTCTGCGAGACCACTGTCGTTCGAAGCGATGACATGCCAGAAGTA